>Ga0214477_100060_pt1 | contig 66213 bp, 59 predicted proteins | sample M1_20Mar14CPVII9_FD_165058 | JGI IMG/M metagenome (GOLD analysis project Ga0214477, IMG submission 165058) | Marine eukaryotic communities from Monterey Bay, California, United States - M1_20Mar14CPVII9sort6BwellC16 | ecosystem: Environmental > Aquatic > Marine > Unclassified | place: USA...
CGAGAGGATGTTAGATTTGAAGACCCTTTACCTCCCTTGGACTTGTTTGATAGATAGTGCTGACTGAATGCAACAAGCTTGTGGCTCTCGGAAGTTGTTAAATCAAGTTCAGTTGAAGTAGATGTGTCTTTGTTGCATGTTGCTGTTGCTGTTGATGGAGGAACAAATCCAAATGATGATGTCGTGGTGGTGGCCAAGACGATTGCAAAGAGATATCGGGTCATGGTTTTATTTAATGATGATATTTGTGAGAGTGAAGTGACCTATTACTACCCATTACATTGCTGCTTGAGAGATGTAATTGTTCTCTTGTGATGAGTAAGAGACACAAAACAGGCTGAAGTTGTTGATTTCAGATTTCCTCGGCAAGGTCGTTCCCTCGCCAAGATATGGATTATTTATCATGAACTGGCCTAATTTTTTGCATTCTGTCATAAATATAACCAATTTTTGTATAAACGACGATGGGACGATGGGAAGGAGTGGATAAGTAGATATCAGTACTATCCTCTGATATTTTGCTCATATCTTAATTATCATAATATTATATATGCATATAATTTCTTGCAATGACACTTCACAAACCAACACCAGTAACTTTGGGCTCGCAAGGTTTTACAATCAACACCAATAATAATGATCACTTCGAACATAGCCCTATAACAGATGCCTCCTACGAGAGTAATCCATTCATGATGAAAACACCTGGATCCGAGGGGAGTAGTAGTTCAGCGTTCCATCCAGTTAGTAGCCCTCCTCGGATTCAAAGAAAGTCTCGTGATGGTACAGACATACACTTCTTTAAAGATGATATCAATTATGAATCACCATGTGATACTACTCAGGATACAGGTTTTACAATATCAACCCCTGTCGAGGAAGAACCGCCTATCAACAAAACAACCTTCAAAAGCCAGCTTAAGCAGATTAAGAAGAGTTTACCAAAGAATATACCAAAATCAATGATGAAGTCAATGAAACAACAGCTTGTACCGAAGAAAACGTTGATAGTTGATTTGAGTGATCTTGCAATTGCCACAATATGTATCGTGCCTCGATTAGGCGGAGGTATTGCAGTCGGACGAATGCCCTTTGAGAGAATGAGGACGAGTCTAATGTTACATATGATACAGGATGTTGATAATAACTCAATAGGAGAAGAATGTACAAGTAGTAAAGGAGATGCTCAGATCATTGCAAACCTCAATACAAACCTTCGGAATAGTATTGCTGATGATAGTACTTGTTTTGTTGAGAAGAGTCAAGATGCTGTAAGATTAGCAAAAGATACTTTACAAGAGCTAGAAGCGATTGAGGTGAAGGTATCTAAAAGTGAGCTTGGACAGCGCAACCGTATCTGTACCAAGTTCTTAGCCGGATTGTACCGAGAAGTTATCAATGACTCTGATACTTGCGATGGATTGTCTTTAATGGTAATTGCTAATGCATACTATGCTTTGGGAAAGCACAAACCAGCTTTGTCGGTACTCCAGGAAAGTTAAAATTGTGTATTCAAGTTTTCATACGAAGTTTGAGTGATTTGCATACTTCACTTGAACATCATTTGTCTATTATTTGGCTGCCTTTGCAAACTACATGTACTAACAGAAGTCACTCTCATCTCTCTTCATCTTCATAAACTGTGTAACGCGCATCTTCCAGAGAGCCGGAATTGAGTTAAAGAAGAAGATTACATCACCAGATCTCTGCAGCAAACTTTTCAATAACATGGCATGTTGCTACTTTGAGTTGGGTAAGTATGATAAAGCAATGCAGACTTTCCAACGTGCATTGGGACTCTTTCATGATAGCAAGAGCTATGATCAGACTGCATGGATTTCTGCCATTGTTGATCAAGCTTCTATCATGAACAATATGGCATATACACTTATCAAGCATAAGCAATTTGATGATGCATCTGACTTAATTGATGCTTCGTTTGAGCTACAGCAAGTCTTACCAGAGACTACAGATAAGTCTTTGACAATCTCAACATTGAGTACAATGGCATACATCTACTACAGGACAAAGAAATATCGTCTCAGTTTAGATACCTACTCAGCCTGTGTTCAGTTACAAGTTGATAATACCATGTATACTGAAAGTGACCATGTCGAAGTTCTTAAGAAGATGGCAGGTGAGTTACATGTATGCTTAAGTAACTTTGTCTATTCATACTTCAAACTAAAATACTCCCTTTAGATATCTGCAAAAAGATTAAAGATTATGAGAAGAGAATTTACCTTCTCCGCACTATTATTGTATACCAACAGTGTTATCTATTAGAGGATGACGATGAGATCTTTGAGACTCATTCGGCCTTGGCCAAGACTCTTCAGTACTTTGCTGACTCTGGTGGCAGCTCTATTTGAAGGAGCAGTGTACCTGCGATTAGTGTTAGTTGTAGTACCAATGTAATGTATTTATAAGCAATATGTGTTTTCTAAAATGATACTGTGGCATCTTATAACTTGATTATGTATGTATCACCTATTAGCAACAAAAAATAACGAGGAAGAGCACTTGATTCGCTGCAAACTGACGAAAACGACGACTACTCAAAGCATATAATATCTATTTCTTCTTCTTCGATTCAGCCTTTGCTTCTTTGATAGGACCAATTGGTAGTTTCTTTCCGAATACAGTACCTCCAGCATAGATAACATACAAGATACTCGCGAATATTGCACCGCCAATGGTAGATACCCAGTAAACAAAGTAATGAAAATTATTGCCAGGGAAATCTCCATAGGCAAAGATGTACCATGTTGTACCAAGCATGGGATTAATGGCAGGTCCAGCCAAAGGAAAAGTTTCAATTAAATAACGAATACCAACTGCGGTAAGTGTTTGTTTGATCCAGTAATGGAATTTGCCGAAATTAAGTTCCCAGTTAACCACATAAATCAATATCATAAGTAGTACCATTGCAACGAATTCCGAAAAGCCAGCTTGAATTCCCTTTATTATTGATACGAATTAGTAGATAAGTATATTAGTGGAAAGATACAAAGAAGTCAAAGTGTTACTGTACACTGTACATAATATGATGTGTATCAAAAACACACAATACAGACACAAAACATAACATACCTCTTCATCATCTTTGGGATTGAATTCCGGACCACCGAGTGGAGTTAAATTAAGTGTATCAGCCAACAATTTAAAGAGGGGGAATGCCACAAGTCCTCCGCCCATTGCACCCATAATACGAACATAGGCCTCAGTATACGAACATTTCCCTAAAGCCCACATCGATACAGTAACACCTGGATTAACATGTTGTCCACCACCAATTTTATCAGCGGCAACAACACCTGCAGCATGTGCAACCCAGGCAATTGCAAGTGAGTCCGCACCAATCCATTTCCCCGGAGAGAAGGTTAGTCCAATCATTAATATTGTACCAATGAACTCAGCTCGAAAGGCTCCTAAGTACTTCTTATCAACGATGAAAGCCGATGCAATACAGCATGCTAGACCAGGAGGTACTAGCGGTGCTAATTGTTGATATATATTAGATAGTAGGGTAATAAGGACCATTATAGGATCTATGATTGCAATAGCACTACTAAATACTGGTGTCAACAGGAGGATAAATATGGCATAGTTGAGGTGATATCTTGTGTATAAACTCTCGATGTAGCGATAGAACGAGAAAGGGCCACTTGGGGGTCCGTCCGGGGTCAGTAGTACTTACGCACACATATTTTTTACGCCGTCCATACATCCACATCAACAAAGTTAATAGAATAGAAAAATGAAGTTCTCTGCCTCTATTATTGCAATGGCCATTGCGGCCCCTCTCAGTGCTTCGGGTAAGTTTAATGTTGATGGCTGTCGCGATGGAGGAAGGATTTTAAAGATGTATTGCAATGCAAAATTCTATTACTATTGTGATGTGCTTCCGTGCCACGTATGTATGCATGAAGTTGATGTAATGGTTGTATAAGCTACTTGACCTCTCTGTTATTGCAATTATTATCTCAATAAGGGAGTACGATTGGGGATGTCATTGAAACTTCACATGCACATGATATGCATGATATAACACGATACTAACATTTTTGCACATCTTATGCACAAATTTATCATTATAACAGCTTTCTCCACCATATATTCTCGGGGGGCTGTCAAGTCAACTGCTACTAGATCTACTATCTCTAAAGCTGCTAATAACAAGTCTGTGAGTCTGATTGTTGTTAATTATGCTTCATATTTTCATATTTGGTATTATTGTATGTTCTCACCTCTTTTAATGATAAAAATTATACAATTTTACTACTACAGCACGGAAATGGATGCAATTGCGGTTGTTTTAGTGGATTTGCTCTTCAAATGTCTGAAGCTCCTACTATCGAGGAAGCTGCCGCTGAAGATGGTGTTCCAGTAGAAGTTGAGGCAATGGATGGAGTTGCATCCGAAGAAGAGGCACACAATGTTGAACGTCCCGCACGTGGATCTGGTATTCATAAGCATAAGGATGACGAGAAGAGCTCTCGTGTAGCATTAAAGGATCTTGAAATCGGTGCCGAGGTTGATGCTAAAGTCAAGACTGTTACCGCCTACGGTGCCTTCCTAGATATTGGTGCCAAGTCAGATGCTCTTGTACATGTTTCTCGTCTGTCGGATGACTTTGTAGCAAATGTTGAGGATGTTGTTAAGCAGGGAGATGAGATTAAAGTCCGTATCATCTCAGTTGATACTGATAAGAATCAGATTGCTGTTACTATGCGTTCGGCTGAGGCTGAGAGTAAGGCAGCCGAGGGAGGAGGACGCCCAGCTGGACGTCGTCGTGACAGGCCACAGCGTTCGGGTGCCGACCAGGCTGCACAGGCTGCTACTATCAACAAACTTGCAGAGAAGGGAGTTGATGATGAAAAGTTTGTCGATGGAGAAGTTGTATCATCCCTTGACTTTGGAGCATTCGTTCGTTTCGATACTGCACAACTTGGTGAAGGCTTTGAGGGTGAACTTGATGGACTTGTACACATTTCTGCACTTGCTGAGGGAAGAACTAATGCCGTCACAGATGTAGTAGCAATTGGTGATAAAGTCAAAGTTCGAGTTAGGTCAGTTGATTCGGCTGCCGGACGTGTCTCATTGTCAATGATTACAAAGGATCAAGAACCTGCCCCACGTGAGAGGAGACAAGGTGGCGGAGGAGGCGGTGGAAACTTCAGTGCCGTTGCAAACAGCTGGAAGGACACTGGCGCAGCAGACTGGAAGGAACAAATGGGTGAGATCGAACAACCATCATTTACCAATACGGCTGTTGTCCAAGATAGGCGTTAATAACTCAAGTCGTGGCCGCTTGTTTTAGTACTGGAGAAGTTGCGCGTCCTTAATGCTTACGATCACCAAAGAGATTGGATATAAATAGAAAGTGTAATGTTAAAATTTTTAAGGTCAAACCTCGATATCTTATCTTTTTGTACTCATGTAAGTTAAGAAGCAAAGGGGAGATAGTGATATCTTTTTCCAACTCATATGATATGAATCAAAGTTCTTATCCTTAGTTTTACTGCCCTAGATTATCCACTATATCTAGGATACAGAAAGAGAAGATAAATATTTGCATAATAATGAGCAAGTGCTGATTAAGTGTTAATCCCCTCTTCCTAGCATATCAATCATTTCAGCCTCATCTCAAACTCATCAAGAAGAAAGAATATACAAATACCCCGAAAACAAGAGCCTCGAGACGAAGTTATCCAGATTCAGGTCCTCCTCCTCCTCCACCACCTCCCTTTCCTCCGCCTTCAAATTTTCCATCTGGAGCAATACTGGCAGTCAATCCCTGTCTTTGTAATCCTAGACAATACTTCATTGCCTGTTCCTTCCAACAGGTATCAACAGTAGCCTGTCCCTGACCATGCGTAACTGTACAAATATCAAATGCTTTCTTCTTATCTAATGTCCCCATAACTTTTTGTAAACTTCGAATAACATAGTTGAATGTATGCACCTCATCATTATGTAGAACAACTCGCCACATTTCTTCAGGAGTATCCTCTTCTTCCATTTGAGTATCTGTCTTGTCAATTACAATTGTTGATACGCCCTTCTTTTTATCTTTTGACTTTTCCATACCCCCTTTTCCATCTGCTGGGGGAGCCATGTGAAGTATACTGGTTGATTTTGATACCATCCAATCTTTACACAAAGGTGATGATGTGGAAGTTCTTTGTTGTTGTAAGATACCATTATTATTATATGTTATTTGTGATACTGATGAAAACGCCGCCGACCGAGATAGGCACATGGCCAACAAAGCAAGTAATACTAGTATTGTATGCATATTAATATTAATAATGTGTCTCTATTCTCTTGATATATATCTCTACCTCATTCAAGAAGATGATGAATTGATGGAAAATAAAAAATTTAAGTCAAAAAAGTGGAGTTTATGCCACGGGGAATGTCAAGTTAGGCGATTGAGATGTCGAAGCAAGGACATAACGTCGAAGGGTCGATATGGTGATGAAGCATCCATCTGAGGAAGGAAGACAACTACTCCTTCCTCCCCTTCTTTATGGCTGTGTAATGTCTTCAATATTAGCCATCTGGTGTTGTTTGGAAGGTAGATAACTCTAACTGCAACAGAACATATAAGAATAAAAGATATTTGTCATATTACTCTTTGTATTTACATTCTCTATTCTTATAGACAGTGTAACAGATTATAACTTGCAGTGTAAGATATGTTTTGTATTGCGATTCTCCTAAACCTTCCTACCCTTCACTAATTTTATATTCTCATACTCTGCAAACTGTACTTAAGCATTCTCCTCCCCTTCTTTCTCCTTTTCTTCATTCTTTTGTTGCTCTAACAGTGCTTTTCTTCGTTCTTCATTTCGTTTGGATATTCTTTTCCATGTTACTTCTTGTTCTCTCTTTGTCATTTGATTCCAATTTGCAATTTGTCGTGTTGTGCCGTCAGTATTGATAATCACAGGCCCCATATCTTCAAAAGATATCGTTTCTTTTTTATATGATGCGGAAAAGTAGATAAAAGTTAGATGTTCGATTACAAAGAAATAACTTATATACATCAGCACCGTCATATAATATTGTATTCATCACATGACAATCCATTAATAAACATAAGTCGCATTGACTCACCGCCTAGTTTGATCGTCGGTATTGAAGGATCATTCGAAGACTCTGGTAATTGAAGAATTTCACCATTTCCACCTTGTTGTTCCTCTGATTCATTACAGTTGTTATTAGTAGATGCATCTTTTCCTTCTTCGGCAAGGAGAGGCTTGCAACCATCAATTTTACTTGAGTCGGCAGACATGGCTCTTATAGGTACTATGAACGCAGCGCTTCCAATAATCAGAAATACTATCACTAATAACAGTATCAAGGGATGATGATTTCGGTAATTGTATTGTCTAGATGTATTCTTCTTTAGCGTCATAGTACCTCAAATTAATAGGACGATAGAGGGCGCACATTTTTGCAGCGGTATCCTTCCCCTTCGTCATTTTTTTGCTCCTATTGACCTCTCTAGAGAGTTCGGTGATCTATCCATCTCTTCCAAACTATTACCATATTGGATCTCTCCTATATTACCATGCTTAAATCAATACAAATATTATTCCTGTTCATTGTTAGTGCTTGTGCATTTCAACCGCAATGTCATGCTCCTATGGCAATAAATTTACGAAGATTTGCTAGCTTTGGCGGAGAAGAAGAATCTTTACCTTCTTCTCCATTTGGTATAATATTTGATATGGATGTGAGTACAGTTTTGCTTCAGTATATTCAAATTCATCATTCTAATTTACTTACATATGCGTATTATTTATTTACTTATGTTATACTATGTATCGTTCACTTACATATGTTATACATTATGCATCGTCATTCGTCATTCATTATCGTATATCAATACCCAGGGTACTCTCATACAACACAGTATAGATTTTGCAGATTTAAGAAGAAGGATATATCAAACTTGTGACGAGGACAGAATCGGCAAACATTTGAATCTTCGTGATGACTTCTTTGTAGTGGCAGCTCAGCTATCGCCGGAAGGACAACAAAAATGCAAAGAGATATTCACTAAAATTGAACAAAAGTCGTTAGATGATATGTTACTGGCATACGGCGGTGTCGAATTACTGAAATACTTGAAAGATAATGATATCAAGCGTGCTGTATTAACAAGGAATAGGGAGAAAAATGTATATCATATGAGAGATTTGTATCTAAGTGAAATGAAGAAGTCATTAGGTGTGGAGGAGGAAGAAGGAATGATGCTGTTTGATACCATTGTTGCAAGAGATACGAAATCACATGAAAGTGCTAAAGAACCTTTGAAATCAAAGCCAAATCCCGCCGGGATTCTACACATATGCAAAGTATGGGGTTGTAATCCAAAAGAAGTGATCATGGTTGGGGATAATGCAAACGATGATATCATGGCAGCGAATAGAGCAGGTTGCGGCGGCTCAGTACTAGTCACACAGGAGGGAGGAGTAGTTTTAGATACATGTTCTGGGTATTCTGTTGGAGATACGGAAGAAGAGATTCTATTGAGAACACCGTCTTTAAAAGTCGAGTCGTTATTGGAACTGAAGAATCACCTGGAGGACAATGCAAACAAGAGAAGCGGTGAGATAGACAAAAAGTTGGGTACAACTTACAAGCCACAGCCAGCTTTAGCCCATTCTACAGACACATTCTCTGTTGAGGTACCTTCAATTGGAGTAAAGAGTATATAATCATAAACCTAAAAAGAGAGTAATAGTCAAAATCGGGTCGATTAATGTAGCACTCGAGTCAAGGGTTCATCTCGAGTATATACAATCGTTTGGAGAGCCTGAAGAGTATGAAACTAAAGAGAGAGTATGAAACTAAAGAGAGAAGCAATCTATCTAAACATGGGATAAGCCACTCTTGGACGACCGACGGCCAGACTGCCAAGTAATTTAGAAATTTGAGATTGTTGATGATGATGATGTGTGTTTATCTCTAGTACAGATCAGTAAGGTTTATTGTGGATAAGCGTATATCATATAGTAGTTAGCATTGTGAAGAGGAATACAATCTATCAATTAATATCCTAGGACTATGAAGATACCGATATTAACTAATTGCAACTCAAGAGCAGGGAAAGTGTATTATTGCAACAACAAACAGAAGAAACATCAAAGGTCTTCTTCTTTGATATATAATACCATTACAATAATATCCATTATGAATATGTTGCAAGTTGTCTACTCATTTTCATCAAGAAGAGCTATCACCAGCATACCATCATCCTTCTTTTCTAAAGCAAATATACAATCAACTAAACAAAGAATACATGCACAGAAATACTTTGCACACTCGTCTACATCATCATCAATAAGAAGAGCCGCCTCTTCTACTTCTTCTTATGATGTTATAGTTATAGGCGGAGGACATGCAGGATCTGAAGCAGCAACAGCCTCAGCCCGAACAGGTGCACGTACATTATTAATTACACAAAATGCGACAACTCTCGGAGAACTATCCTGTAATCCATCAATCGGTGGTATTGGTAAAGGACATTTAGTACGTGAAATTGATGCATTAAATGGGGTAATGGGTGAGGTTGCCGATGCAAGTGGGATACATTTTCGAATGTTAAACCGTAGGAAAGGACCGGCTGTGCGTGGTCCACGAGCACAAATGGATAGAGACTTATACAAAGATAATATGCAGAGCTTATTATTGAATAATAAAGATAATGGATCAGGTACAGCATATGAGAATTTGGAAATATTAGAAGCATCGGCAGATGATTTACTGTTAGATGAAGGTGAAGGTATTGAAACCTTGGCACCGCTGGCTGATCCTTCAGATATAATTGGTTTAGATAATATGGATATAAGTATAGGTAGTAGCAGCAATAATGATGAAAGAGCACGGCTCGAGAAAGCAATGGCAACATCTTCTGCCAAGGCAAATATTAGCAATAGAAGAGCTCGTATTCGGGGTGTTGTTGCAATTGATACGAATACTAAAGAACGGATCGAAATCGAATCTAAATCTGTCGTACTAACTACTGGAACCTTCCTCCGAGGTGTGTTAATGATTGGTCATGATAGATACAGTGGCGGGAGACATTTAAGAGATTCAGAGGAGGTCGAACCACCAAGTGTCGGCTTAGCACTTACATTAGAGAGATTTGGATTCCCTTTGGGTAGACTCAAGACTGGAACACCTGCACGGTTAGATGGACGGACGATTGATTGGGATAGTTGCAACATTCAACCAAGTGAAAGACCAGCACTTCCCTTTTCTCATGTACGACAATCACGAGGTGAGGAACCACCACTTGCGGCGGTTGGGAATCTAATCGATTGTTACCAAACAGCTACAAATGAAGAGACACATAAGATGGTTATGGAATATGCTCACTTGCTACCACAATATGATGGTATGGATGGGAAGGGAAACGGTCCAAGATATTGTCCAAGCATCTACAAAAAGGTTGAGAGATTTGCTGAAAGGAAGAGTCATAATTCATTTTTGGAACCAGAGGGGTTGAATACAGATATTGTATACCCAAATGGAATGTCTGGCCCGTATCCCGAGGAGATACAATTGAAGATCTTTCAAAGTATGAAGGGACTCAAAAAGGTTGAAATTGTAAGGCCTGGATACGATGTCGAGTATGATTTCGTTAATCCCCAAGTCCTAACACATACACTGGAGGCCAAATCGATTGCTGGTTTATACTTGGCTGGACAAATATGTGGTACAACGGGATATGAAGAGGCAGGAGCTCAAGGCATTATTGCAGGGGCTAATGCAGGTAGAGCAAGTGGAGCAGCATCTCGAGGAGAAAAGGCACCTGTGCCATTTGTGTTGGGTAGAGATGAGGCATATATTGGTGTACTGATTGATGATCTTGTGACAAAAGGAACATCAGAGCCGTATCGAATGTTCACCTCACGAGCTGAATACAGAATAAGCTTGAGAGCAGACAATGCAGATTTGAGATTAACAAGGAAAGGAGCAGAATATGGCTTGGTTACTGATCCAGAACGATTAGCAGCTATAGATATGCGCGAGACATTGATATCAGACAATGTAGACCGATTACGAAACTTCAAGTTATTTGTTACTGACTGGTCAAAGAGAGGTGGAAATGACTTGATGGGAGGTGCATCAGCCAATAAAAAAGGTAGGGAAGGACACAAAAAGAGTGCAGAAGAAGTCCTTGGTATGCCAAATGTATCATTGAAAATGGTAGAGCAAATCATGGCTGATGTCTTTGGGGAGAAAAAACAACAAGAAGAAGATGATGATTCAGAAGATACCAAGATGACCCCTACTCCACTATCAGTTTATGATACCGTAGAAGCCACTGTCAAGTACAAGTCCTATGTCGTTCGACAGGAGAAAGATATTGCAAGCTGGAGAAAGGCCCAAGGAGCAAAGATACCACCTAATATCATCTATGATCACTCGATAATGCCGACCTTTAGCAAGGAGGAAATTGAAAAGTTGGATCAATTTAGACCTTCGACTTTTGCTGAAGCATCACAAATACAAGGCTTGACTCCCCAGAGCTTGGTTTATCTCTATCACCATGTCATGAGATTAAACAAGGAGAGTAGACAAAAGAAGCGAGAAGAGGTTGCATCATAATGTACTCATTGTAAATTATTAGACAATGTCAAACACATATGTCTAATCACATTTAGGCAGTATCTGACAACTATTTGCAAAAGTAAAGACCAAAATATACCTATTAAGAGGTTCAATTGATCGCAAAACAATTCAAGTAGATCCTGCCTACCTTATGAACTCTTGAACTTTCTATTCTTGTTGTGCACCTTATAATCATTCAAGAAAGGTGATGCCGCAGTGAATAACTCAGTAAAAAAGTTATAAGGAATAAAGAATGTGCCCATCCTTGTGCCCCAAGCCAATCCTCCCAAATCTCTTAATGCACAACATCCTACACTCCTTAATATCTCATTGGGTAGCTGCTCTGGACCAACTGCACCTTTCTGGAAGATACGCGTTATAAAGATTTATGAAGATGGAAGAGAGATGATAGAAACTTGCATTAGTACATGTGACTTGCAAAGACCGACAATCAAATAAGGGCAATAGGAGGTCAAATGAAGTAGTCAAAGCTCCGAGACTTCAGTGGTGAACACACGAAATCATATGATACCTGGGCTTGCTCCATTAATTCAATCTTATGAGTCACCTTTTCATAAAAATTGGACGCCACTGGAAGATGCGCGTTAGCACAAGTGATGATAATGAAAGAGAGAGGATTGTAACTTCTGTTAGTACATGTGGCTTGTAAAGGTGATCAAATAAAGGAAAATTAAGTATGAAGTAGCCAAATCAACGAGACTTCATAATGAATGCTTGAAATCGCATGATAAAACAATACTAACGAGGACTTTCCAGGAGATGGATGAACGGCACAAACGTCAATACCCAACGATTGTACCTCAATGTGTAAACTGCAGGCTAATTGAGAGACAAATGCCTTGGTAGCTGCATACGAAGCAGCGAATGGTGTAGGGATAAATCCAGCCACAGAAGATGTGAATACAATACATCCCTTTTGTTTATTGGTAACCAACTTTTGCAGAAAATGGTGTGCTATAGCAAATGCTGCAGTAGCATTACATTCAACATTAGATAATAACTTTGGCAATGGCGTTTGATCGACAAAGCCCGTGACGATAAATCCAGCATTATTGAAGATACATTGTATAGTAATATCTTTGGTAGCTTCTTCAATTTGTTCAATATAGTTAACACCTGGATTGAATACACATCCTACCGAACGAAACTCCAACTCTGGATATTGACTTTTAAGTTGTTTCATAGTATTTTTTAAATGTTTATCATCTAATGATACCAATACAACATTTAACCCTTGACTAGCTAATTTAAATGCTAATGCCTTGCCAATACCAGAACCACTACCGGTAACTAATGCCCATTTAGCATTGTATCGTTTCTTCAAGTTTGGTATTGGTCGCAGTGTTGACATATAAATTTGTGGTATTAAATACATAACCAACCAAAAGATTGTTGGGAATGCAAATACATATAAAAGATATGTTGTGATGGTAGTGGTATCAATAGATATCATTGTTATATAAAATTATAATTTTTATGTCAATAATGGATATAAATTTGTCTCGTACTTTGGTTGCGATTCGTGGCGCTACTGGATGGTAACTACGGAGGTTTAATATCACCGGCCAGCCAAATCTAATACATAAATGAGAGTGTCATTGGCTTTATACTTTATGTAATACCCCAAAGATGCCCTAAGGATAAAAAGATACCACCCTCATGTATTCTTTGTGGGACAGATACTGACCATTAGATACGCTGGGATAGCTAAGTCATTACCGTGAGCTTTTAGTTTCACCCCTTTATTTGTTTCTACTCTCATATGAGTATTATTTTCAAACATACAACTGCAAGAACCAATAATAACCAAACCATTACAACTCAGTAACATATCATATGTGCATATATTATTATCACCTGCACTGGTAATCTATAACAATAATAACATAACAATGATACTCTCCAACTTTCTTATCCGCATATGCACAGTATTGTTCATTACCACTCTAACATGTTGCAATTCACTAAGTGCATCCGATTGTATAAGTAGTCGATGTAAGGTACAGCTAACAAAAGACCTTACTATGCATTATCAAGTCTACAAACCAGATGATTATACCGACGGTGACCATTGCAAAGATTGTGAGATTAATGTACAATTAGTTTATACTGGCGGATATACTTGGTTGGGAATTGGATTAAGTAACAGTGGTGAAATGGTGGGTAGTCATGCCATTATTGGTCAGCCTGCCATATCAAGTCCAAAGAGCTACTTGCTCGATGGAAAAGATATTGATGCAATTGAGTTAACAGATAGTACAATTACCAACCCAACAATAGACTTTGAAGAGAACGAATGTATAATGGAGTTCACAATTTCATTTGCAGATTGGGGCGCTCCTGTTAAAAGTGGTCCAGGTATTTCATTGACTGATTCAACAACATTCATTTTTGCTCATGGTAGTAATGGAGATGCAAAGTTACAATATCATGGACCAAATGGCAAGGGATCAAAAACTATCAACAATTTATTAGTGTCAACAGAACATAGTGATCTCTTTTCTTCCACATCTATGCAACAAAGTAAAAAGAAGATGTCTAACAAGAGTGCATGGCTAGCTCATGGTATTCTAGCATTCATTGCCTGGGGTCTTCTAGCACCGGCAGCAATCACCACAGCGATTATGCGTGATATTGAAATCCCTGATCGATTCAAGAAGGTGAAACTATACCTTTCAAAGTTGAAAGAGAAGTGGCTATTGATTCATATTACTTTGAACACATTGGTTTGTGCAATTACAATGCTCGTTTTTATTGTTGCAGTGTTGAATGTTAATCATGAAAATGGATATCACTGGCTATACGCTCATAACAAGATGGGGCTAGCAATGTTTATACTTTCCTTCAACCAAGTATTAGGAGGATATCTGCGTCCAAGCTCTCATCCACAACCCAATAATATTGAAGCAGCAGAAGAGAATGGAATGAACAATGAAAATAATACTGGAGAAGAAGATGATGGTCGACAAAAGATAATGCCAGTGAAATCAACCATTCGCCAATTATGGGAATTGCTCCACAATGTACTCGGTATTGCTTTATTCCTCTTTGCCGTTTGGCAGATGTTTGAAGGCATTGAACTCTATCACATGCGATACAACAACTCAAGTGCAGGCTTTGTCTATGCATTATACATCATCTTCATGGCTATATGGATATGTCTTATTATTGGAGGTTCTGTCTACAAATGGTATCTTCAAACTCAAATATTTAAGAAAGATATACCTTCATCAGAGCATGGATCGGATTTAAGTGACCCTAGTGATGTCCAAGTTGAGTTACATGAGGTTTCGTAGATCTTACTTGTATGGTAGTAGTAAATATACTCAGTAAAAGGAAGGGAGTTTACCTGTACATAATATCATGCTACCTTTACAATACCTTCAACTACTGAAAAGCAAACTTAGGAAACCACATCCTCATCAATTTTTGTTTCTACCTCACTTCCCTCATCACTTCCTTTCATTTTCTCAATAATGTTGTTTGCAAAAGTCTGAATAGTTTCAGCAGTCTTCATTATCGCCACCATAGAAATTAGACCAAAGTGGTGCTTCTGTTCGAATACTACCGCTTTCTCCTTGACAACACTAGCTGTTTCAATAGCCTTTTCCTTTGCAACACTGGCCTTCACTGAGACTTTTTCACTAATCTTATTCTCTTCATCAATTTGTTGAACCTTACTCGTTAGGCTACTCCAACTTTCTTTAATCTTATCCATGATATGATGTTCTTGGTCAACTTCTTTAGCCACGTGACCTACATTTGAACTAGTCTCTACGGCAAACTTTCCTGCATTTCGTGCAACATCACCAGCTGGAGATTCATGATCTTTAGTCGCAACAAAGAAGGCGCTAACACCAGAAAGTAGACCAAGTAATGGACCACCAACAATCAATCCAGGCACCGCGAACAATACTCCAGCACCAACTCCAGTTTGATTTTCTTCATCGGACTCAATTATTGTATCTTTATCATCAGAAGTATCTTTGTTGTGCTCTTCTAGATTTGCTGTTGTGAGATCAGTTGTTGCTGGTTGTTCGTCTTTATTGTCAAGTATTGGTTCATCCAATTCATCCTGTACTTGCTCGTTGGTAGTAGGAGGGCTACTACTATCCTCTACCATTTCTACAAGAACACCATCATCTTCTTCGGTCTCTGCCATTGTTGTTTGTGTATAACTGAATAAATGATCCTCGCCGACACAATGAACTCTCTATATATTATAGTATATTTCAATTAATTATATATCCTTATCGATATAATGGGCTCTCTTGATTGCTAATTATATGTGCACGACAACACAAAATAAGCTCCACTCTCGGCAAAATTTCATCTGTATGATTTCGGTATCCTTTTCATCGACTACCATTTTTGCCGTTACAACAGGTGATACAATCTTCGTCATAGGTAGCAGTAGATCGCCCTATATATTCTACATACACCGTGGATTGTGGATTGCAGAAGGATGATGATGAATCCATCATTATTTATAATCCGGTTGATTGCAATTATCAATATTGCATCAAATACATTATCGTTTGTACCTTCAAATACAAGAAGCATAGTCTATCCTGGTGTGTCAGCATGTTGCAATAGGGGGCGGCCTAATACACATCTCCAAGAAGTTGATGGAGATAATGGTCATATCAAACAACAATACAAACAAAAGTATTCGATACAGTCAAAAAAGAAAAAGGTAGGAAAGAAGAGGATAAAGTTGGAAGGTTTGATAATAGGTACTACTATTCTTCTACTTGGTATGATGTATAATCCGTCATCATGTTTAGCAGCTTCAATAATTCCAAGTAAAAATGATATACAATCATCACTGGTATCTTTATTAGATCGTTTGGCAAACTCTGGTACCAAAGGAATGCTGATCTACACCGTATCGTTTATATTATGGACAATGATTATTGGAGCTACAACACCCATCGAAACCGCTGCAGGCATGGCGTTTCCCCTTAGAACGGCAGTAATTTTATCAGCAATTGGAAAGATAACTGGCGCTTTTTCATTGTATATATTGGGAAAGTATCTGTTTAGAGATTATGCTATGGAGAAGATGAAAAATAACAAGTGGATGAAAAAGATCAATACAAGTTTTGGGCAACATCCTTTCAGAGTAGCATTAATATGGAGGTTTTCACCACTGCCAGAGTTTGTTAAGGATATCGGGCCTAGCTTAGTTCCTGCCCTAAGAACTCGATATCAAATACTGGCAATAATCACACATGGGCTACCATTTACTTGTCTCTGGAGCGTGATGGGTAATGAAGCAGCAATTGTAGCTCGTGGTGGCCAAGCAAGTATTTTCTTGAAGAGAATGGTTGCCGTCATAACTTGGATAGGTCTTGTAGTCTCGCCGACTCTATTTGGAATGTGGATCAAAGGACTAGGGGATAAAAAGACAACTGAAGATGAAAGTGAAATAGTATATGGACTAACCCATCCTAATGATTCTGACAGTGACAATTCATCTGGATTAGGGATATAACTTTTACAATAATGTTGTTTTGTACTACTATTACAACTTAGAGTATTCGTATTCTACTTTTTTGTGTCTCCCGAATACCATCTATCTGTAAGAATCATTCCCTCTCTACTCGTTTAATAACTCGTTGATAACCTCAGGAAGCTGACTCAAATGAGTAATCTTTGCATCGACTTTGTCTAAAGCATTCATGGACATTTTCTGATGATTTGCCATTTGCTCTTCCGTCTCTGTTGACCATGATGGCCGTTGTCCTTCCACTCGCAACCGAGCAGTTTGTCCATATTCTGGAGCAAGCTCTACCAGTACTGTCTTGGCACCAGTAGTTGCAGAACCACCAACATCATAGGCTAAATCATCACCCACATGTATCCAAATCCACTCGACTTCGTCATCTTTCCTTATATCCTTTTTGATTTCGCTGGTAAGCATACTCATTTCTTTACCCTTCTCTTTTGCAAGTTGATAAATCCAACTTAAGTTGTTTGCCTTGTCTACGGCACTCAATTCCTGAAACTCCTCTAATTGCTGAACTTTATCCAAATCATCCTCCCAGCTCGTAGTGAAATCAAATAGTGGCATTAAACTGAATACCATTAACATGGGGTTGGCAGAGCCGTCAGTAACAGCTCCCACTATAACTCCTGGATGATCTGATTGAATTTCTTTGATTGTTGAAATTGCCTCTGGAAATAGATGACGTTCAGCTGCATGATGTCTCTCCATTTCCCACGCATTGTAGACTGCTTGTACTACACTAGAATGGACAGTTGTTCGTGCCCATCTGATGATAATTTATTTGTTATTTGATTGTATTCAAAGTATAGCGCAGATTTTAATATGTGTCAGGTATGAGCATCATTCATAATTCACACATTCAACAACAAAATGAACTTACTTTTCGGCAGATTTACGAACAGGAGCAGTCAAACTATCAATCTCCGTAGCCCAATCCTCGGCAGTTTGTCGTAATTTAGTCTTTAGGATGAAAGATTCCATCTCTTTTCGAATTGCGGCCAATCTAATCTCCTTATGATTCACAGTAGATGGCTTCAATGGATCAACAGCAGCAGTATTATCACTACCAGAAGTATCATCTGAAGATAATTGTGACCGAATCTCTTTCCCAGCCTCAACAATATCACTTGGTTGGATATCAACATATCCGAAGTTTGACATTGCAGTTGAGAACGCTGCATTTGCTTCATCAAGTACTGGTTCAATTGGATATAATGTATCATCTAACACAATTATGGCATGGTCGTTTTATGTTCAAAAGGGATGGGAATGAGTAGTTGCAATAATATTATATAAAAGATTCAGGATACGCGGTAATAATAGATTATGTGCACATCATATGCGCAAAATATAGCTTACCTAAATCAAAGGTGATTAGTCCCAACTTCTTCTTAGTTTTAGTTGCAGTAGACGACGTTTCACTATCTTCTGTAGTCGTTGAGTATAGGATATGTTGTTGTTGAAGTATATTTGATGGGTTGTTCAATATAATTTTGACACCATCAATGTTGGTGGAGGATACTGTATGCGACGATGATGATGGTACAAATCCAAATGAAACAGAAGCTTGTAATGATAATGAAGCTGCCACTAGGGCAACGGTGGATGGATATACTATCATATTTGGTTTGCAATAGGCGAGTAGAAAGCGGGGCAACACAATAAGGTCAGTAAGTGAAAGGAGCGTACTTCTGTGGGTACATAGGTATGTACTTTTGTACTAAAGGATACCAAAAAGCCCACATTCAGTTGGGGTTGAGCTGACTAAATTAGTTGGTTGAGTGACCACTTTCTGGTATCCATCGAAATTCAAAGGCGCTTCAATCAACACGGAGATGTTGGGAGAGTTGAGTTGCGCAGATAAGTAAATAACAAGTACCTCCAATAAATAGACAACAGAATACTATATTAATACGTCAGTATAATGGCACGGAAGACTGGTAATAATACCACTAATGGCGGCGGTACATCGCCCAAGAAGAAGGCCGCTATAAAGAGTGGTGGCAAATCAAGAGCAACCAAGGCACCCAAACGCATCCGTCGTAAATGTTCAGCCCCCAATTGCAATAACCGCGTAGTACAGGGTGGTGTATGCGTAACACACGGTGCTAAGCGTAAAATATGCTCCCATCCCGGTTGTACCAAGGCTGTTAAATTAGCAGGAGCATGTTCAACGCACGGCCCTGCCCGTAAGAAGTGTGATACAGAGGGATGTACACGTGTTGCTGTACAGGGTGGTAAATGTTTATCACATGGTGCTCGTAGGAAAATTTGCAATTACCCCTGCGTGGGTGGCAAGAAGCCCTGTGAACGTAATGCAATTATGGGTGGTATGTGTAAGAAGCATTATGATCATGTGCAGAATGCAGAGAGTATGTTGGAAATGAGTTATTGTGTCCCCGTTAAGAGTGAGAGTATGGCAAATAAGAAGGATGATAGTAGCAGCAGTAGTAGTGGGGAAAGTGATGAGGAGGTGGTTAAGAGTTTTCCTTCCCCTGCTTGGACAGGTGCTGCACCTGAATTTGCCGGTAGTTCTTCAACTACTGCAATGGCCAACACGGCTCCTCCTCCAATGGGCACAAATTACCACCACCCAGGTTATGTGCAAGCCCCCTCCTACTATGCTCCCGAAACAGCATATGGTCCATCATATGGTATGAGTAGCAGCAGTTATCGTCAACCCAAGAAGATTGCTACACGCCCTGGACATCAACGTGGATTGTCCATTTTTGATGAGATGAATACCGTGAATGCAATTATTGGCACGAGTGGTACTGAACACCCAACCACTGCTCATTATCCTCATTATCCTCCTCCCCAATACCAACAACAAGTGTCGTCCTACCAACACTCTCAAGCTCAAGCAGCCGCAGCATCGGCAGTGAGAATGCCCTCCATGTCGAATACCTCCTCCAAATCTACAACTACTGGTTTTAAACGCCAAAATAGTTTAAACACCAAGACCCCTGCAACTCAAGTTAGTTTTGCCGATGGCACACGAAAGCCATCCAATGGAGAGAAACCATGTACGGGAGATGCATCTTGCACATGTGATGCGTGCCGATCACCCACACTTGCCATCTTTGAACAGATGATTCAAGCTAGTCAACGGATTGATAGTGGGGATATTGATACCGATAAGTATAGTGGATTAAGTGCTCCCAAGTTGAGCCCTCGTAAAACAGCCAAGGAGGAGAAGAAGGCGGAAGAAGAACAAAATAGTGCTGGCGAAGTCAAGGTTGGGCCCAAGTCCCCTTCTCCCAAGAATGTTAGCTTCATGGAAGAGGAACCTACCAGTAGTGGTAGTGTTGTTGTTCGAAAAGTTAGCAATAATAACATGGAGGGGCAGAGTTCTACTACCACCCAGTATGCTGATCATCAAGGCCAAGAGTCACGCCAAGACTCTCCAAAGCGGGGTGAAGGACCAGCATCCCATGCTCTTGTGGCAATGGCGATTCGAGATTCCGAAGCCGAATCAGGTTCTCGGACCGTTTCGTACGATGTTGATGATAGTCGGCAACGTCGACAGTATTATTCACAACACCCCCCTCCTCCCCAGCCTGGTGTTCACTATGGGCATCACCCTCAACATCATCCGCCACCACAACATCATTATTATCAGTATCCCCCACATCATGGCCATGCACCACCAGCTTATGGTCATCCTCCTCATCATCATTATGCCCCTCCTGCATATCATCATCATCAAGCTCCCCATCAACCGCCACCACATTATGCACATTCGGCACCAGCTGCTCACTACCAACCTCCGCAGACGCCGTCACTTTATGACAATAAGTCATCTCAGGGTCCTCAAGAGGTAGACTCATCGTCTGCTGCGGTTGTGAGTTCACACTCAGCTCATCAAGATCAGCAGTTATTGCCCAAGAGGAGAGAAGATATTGATCACTTGTTCATACCGAAGGAAGTTTAGGTTGCAGCTGCTGTTTTTGCACATAGGGGCTGGTATATCATTCCACACTTAATTGCACACATTCACATTTAAGGATTCACTGATAGCACACACCACATATGAACATCGATGCCGATAGCTTGACAGGCGTTGATTAAAGGAAATGGGGATAGCTTGGGCAGAATGAGAAAGACTCGAGCTAGGAAGTAGATAGTTTTAAGACCCCCATTAAATAGAACATTTTATCCATTATTCCTCCTATTCTACTCTTTGATTGCATGTTTGTAATACTTTCATCTACTTCGAACTTACAATCTTCTGCTAGCTTTTCTTTTCATCAAGGATACCTAGAGGTATCCTTCAACTCACTTTATTTGCCTAGGTATTGTACCTTTATAGACCTTTATTAGGAGGTGATTGGTATTGAAATACAGAGTTAATACATTGTTGGTATAGTCTATAGCATTGGGTTTTAACGTTCTTTCGAATTGGTGATTGCCTGGGGTCGATAAAGTAGAGTAGTATCAAAGTTATTACGTAGAGATACAGTGACACTATGAATCATCAACAGAGATATCAACCAAATCACAATGAAGATATACTCTTTGAACCAATACTTCAGTTCTTTCTAGCATTACCCCCAATTACTCGAACATGGTTTACAATCTCGCTGGGTAAGTAGACAGTCGTCTATGTTGCTTTAAGTTTAACATGGTGACTAATAATTTCTCTCCTTACCTTACCTTAACCATATTAATAGTTGTAACTGGTTTACACACATTGGATTTATTCGATACTGAACAGATCGTCTTCCTTTGGGATAGGATTTCACTACCTCAATTGGAATTGTGGAGAATTGTAACTTCGTTTACCTGGTGTGGTCCTGGAATTTTAATAGACTTTCCTGTACTCATGCTTTTGTATTCAATGGTTTCTATAGTTCCAAGTTATGAGAAGGATCCACACGACGTGACTCGCATACAACAACAAGTACAACAATATGATGACATACCAACTAATAATGAAGATATTAGAGATCGGATAGTTAATCAATGGACTACTCAATCTGCAAGGAGGAGAAGACCAAGGTCTGATTGCATATTTGCATTCATATGCTGTGCAATAATCATTCTTTCGAGCTATCTATTACTCACTGAAACATCAATACTCATGTACATTACTCGATATATACCAATTCGTCATCCTATACTAATTCCAGTATTCACAAGAACATTACTCTATTCAATAATCACATTACATTCATTAAAACATCCTGATCAACAGCAGAATATCAACTTCTTTCCGATTCCTGGCAAATATGTACCTTTATTTCACATTGTGTTTGGTATGTTTATGAAATATAGGGTCAACGAGACAGTTCATGGTATTGTAGTTGGTTTAATATACGCCTACTTGGCAAACAATATACTGTTCACTCCACACTGGTTGGTACATTTAGTTGGTGAAGATGGCAACATGATAACAGAGGAAGGGGTTATCGATGCTATTACAAACAATCCTTATCCTAATGTTAGATTGGAACCTGGGGCAAACTTTCTGCATCACGCTGCAGCTATTGGAGACGTCGCATTCATACAAAGTCAAGTAGACCTAGTAGATTTGGCGTCTACACCTGCTGAGATTGTAAGATCAAGTCAACCATTTCGTCAATCAGATAGAAATGGATGGCAACCATTACATGAAGCTGGAAGAAGCGGTCAATTAAATGTATTAAAACTATTGTTAGAAGTGGATACTATTGATAATGCACCAAATAATGAAGGACGAACTTGGAGAAGAAGAGCAGGAAAACTCAAGATCAATGTCAATGCCAGAACAAACAACAATAGAGGTTTTACAGTATTAAAGATTGTTGAAGACAACCATGGAGAGGATCACATCTGTGCTCAACTACTTCGTGAACTCGGGGCTGTAAGCTTAGGGTTTCGGGATGAAGTTAGTGATAATGAGGAGTGAATAATGATCCATTACTTTACGCGATCATCGGTTGCTCTACACCAGATAGAACAAAAGACGACTTCTTACTTCCGATCACACAACAAGCATCTTCTTCACGCAAACAACATATATCTGCATCTAAATCTTGATCTTTGGTTTTCTCCTTTACCAAGTCTTCCCAGTCACTACTCATGTGTGGAAAGTTTGAGTTTATACCACTAAATCCAAAGCCACGACAATCCAGCCAGTCGTCATATGATTCTTTTCCAGGAACCACTGGAAGATGCGCGCGAGAGGAGATGAAAACGATTGTTAGTATAAGGGTAAAGGGTAACAGAATAATGGCAAATGAAGTAGAGAAACTTGCTAGCTGGATCGTCCCATCCTTTCCATGTTGCAGTTGAAATATTGGAACCGGCCACAATTGCTTTAGATGTGCAAGAGTTTGAACATATGATATGTGGGGATAAGATAATGAGCATATGATACGATAAGAGACACTTTTTGCCAAGCTCTAGAACATATAACTTACCTCCAGCTGATTTGCCCATGTAAACTGCACCTGAGGATCCTATACATGCATTCTTTAATAAAGTAGAATAGTCACCCTTTTCAATACAATGTTGTAACCAAAATGTGTTTCCTCCCTCTACATATATCAAATACGGCCATGTTGATATTGCGTCTTTATCATCTTTGGGGAAGAGTGACGTATCATCAGATCCAACAGGCTGTTTCAATGAGCCATCATCCAAGTCTAGTGTTATTGCAAGTAGATTGAATTTTATTTCACTATCATCATCATCATTGATACTATTTGAAGATTTGTTCAATATACCATCCAACAAGTTTAATAACTGTGTCCGTCGCTTCTTTCCATCTGCTCTAGCCCTCTGTCGTTGCTTTCCTGGAGTATTTTTACTTTGTGGATTAAGAGCATATAAAGCTGTAGGTATGTATAGAACTCGAATATCAATATCCTTTGTTGTTTCAGATTTGATATATTGCAATGACTTTTCTGTCCACAAGTTCACTGATTCTAGATTGGATTCAAAGTCATCTACTGTAAATTGTTGTCCCCTTTCATAAAGTTGATCAATAGTTTCTAAACTGTCTATGGTTTGTATATCTGGGCCATTACAGGGTGAGAATTCAACTGATGATTTGATTATATCTTCTGTCGTTGATGTTTGTTCATTTAACAGCTTATTAGTGAGTGCATATCTTAGGAATGATCGTGAACCTTGATTTGGTATTATACCGTCACTCAAACTTGAGAATAGGATAGCATGTGTAGCCCAATTAGAAGAACTACTTGCGTCATCGAAGGAAGTTGATGATGTTGATACGTCATCAGTCGATGTTGTGCTTACATCAAGAGGCTTACTTGTGACAGATCTCTGAGCTGCTTTTCCGCTACTACTACTAAATGATGATACGCAACACGCCTGCAGGTATAGAATGATATTAATAGAAGCCGCCTTCATGGTAAAGCCTTCCGATAGCGTCTTAATAACTTCCTTTAGCTTTAGGTAGTGGCTGGGTGGAGAGACCTATTTTACGTTTCTTGCACGAGGACATCCATCAAACAATCGACAACAATCACAAGCATCAAAACATTCAGCAATTCCTCCCAATAATACATATAGATAGAACTAAAATGGTTGGATATTCAATCTCCACCGTAGCTGCAATTACCGCTATGAGTGGTACTGTTGCGGCGTTTACACCCGGCAGTGGATGGGCTAGAAGTACCGCTACAACCAGAACATCTTCTTCCTTAGCATTTTCTTCAATCCGTCTATGCGGCGCTTGCTCACAGTGTCATGGTAATACATGTGCATGTAGTTCGTGTTCGAGGATGCGTCATTCGGTAAGCTTTTTCATTGGTTGTATGAGATTGTGCTTGTATCATATGATATGACAAGTCTAACCACTCATTGCGGTTCTCATATCTTATGCACTTCATATTCATGTAGGCTCTCTGCGCTTGTCCTTCTTGCGTAGAATCTCATTCACCATCGTGCGCATGTGCATCGTGTTCTAATGCACATTCAGCAAACTGTGTATGTCCAAGCTGTAGCTCACCGAATAAGAATTGTGCTTGCCCATCATGTACTGGAATGCACAGTGTCAATTGCAACTGTCCAGCTTGTGGAGGATTATAAATGAACACTAATTCAAATGAGTTGAAATTGTTCTCAATTAGAAGCAACTTTTATTTGATTGAGAAATGCGGTGGTTTGTAATGATAGGATATGAGATCTAATAAGATTTGCAATAACCAAAACAAATCATTTCATACAGTGAAATGTTTTGAACAATATCGGGATAGGGAATTGGTAAAGAAGTATCTACTAGGAAAAGAATGAAAAGAAAGGGGCATAAAGTAGTTGCCCGTGTAATATTAAACATGATCTTGAGCTAATGCATTGCCATTGTAACAGTCAGAAATCAGATCCTTTTTTATTCCTTACCAGCACCAAAAAGATACAATTTAGCCTGCCGTCATCTCAGCCGTCATCTCAACTAACCATATAATCATAATATAGTCAGCCGTCATCTCAGCTGTCATCTTTGCTTGCCTTGCTCTGAGCATGGGAACACCCCCGAGGTCTCTGAGTGGGTGGCATTTATTGGCGATTTATTCACAATTCATCCCAAAATCTCTAGTAATTAATGACGCATGGCACCCTACATATTTTGGCATTACAATATTATATTAGACAATGAGGCTATCACTATTATCCATAGAATTCATAGTTGCATCGCTGGCAATCGCGACGGCGTTCTCGCCATCGTTTATCGTGTATAAAAATAGTGCGATACTATCAAGTTCCACACGACAACATCATGCAATATTTCTGAGTAGTAGACAACATAGTTTACATGATAGACAAAGATGTAATTCATCTACATCATTAAATATGATGTTTGATCAATTATCATCAGCTTTAACAGAGGTGGCACAGAATTTCGGTGGTAAACAGAGGTAAGATTATGATCTATTAATTGGCATCCTTTATGTGTATGTATGTTCTTTGCTCCATCAACTCATTGTATCTCCATTAAACTGCAACTATTGGCAATACCAACAACAATAAAAACAAAGAATGACGGAAAACTCAATTCAACCAGCACTCAAATCAGTACGACGTGCTCTACTCGATGCAGATGTTAACCTAGATGTTGCCTCCACACTAATTGACGGTGTAAAACGACGTTCGTTAGGTCAAGAAGTAACCAAAGGTGTAACAGCCGAACAGCAATTTATTAAAGCAATGTATGATGAATTATTAGATATGATGGGTGGAGACTCCAAGGATCAAAAGTCGGGTGGTATGATGAGTAGTAATCCATCATTACAATCACCTACTGCAACATTGGCATATAAAGAAAGTAGTACAGATCCGACTGTTATTCTATTGGCTGGGTTACAGGGAGCGGGTAAAACAACAGCCGCTGGAAAGTTGGCATTATATCTAAAAGAAAGAGAGGTTGATGCAAATGCAGTTGCCGAAATGTCCGAGGAAGAACGATCACAAACACTGGCTAGTCGTATGCCAAAAAGTAATCGTAAGGTACTGTTGGCGGCAGCAGATGTATACCGTCCAGCTGCCATTGAACAGCTTGAGATATTGGGAAAGTCCATTGACGTTACTGTATTTTCAATGGGTACTGATGCTGATCCTGCAGAGATTGCCAAACAGGCTGTAGAGAAGGCAAAGAGTGAAGGTTACGATACCGTGTTGGTTGATACTGCTGGTCGACAAGTCGTAGATGAAGAGTTGATGGAAGAACTCCGCAGGGTTAAAAAGACAGTTCAACCTGACGAAACACTACTTGTGGTAGATGCAATGACTGGTCAAGCAGCTGCATCTCTTACGGCATCATTTGACTCTGCCGTCGGTATTACTGGTGCACTATTAACCAAACTTGACGGTGATTCTCGTGGCGGAGCTGCAGTATCAATCAGAGGCGTATCAGGAAAGCCAATTAAGTTTGTCGGAGTTGGCGAGAAAGTTGCAGACTTGGAACCATTCTACCCCGATCGTATGGCATCACGTATTCTTGGTATGGGTGATGTTATCTCGTTGGTTGAGAAGGCATCTATGGAGGTATCTGGAAAGTCCGCGTTAGTATTGTTTTATTGTGTGAATTTGTGTGTTCAATATGAAGTTAAGTTGGTTATTGCCAACGGTTGACTACTTTATGTATCTTCATTTGATTGTCTTTGCAAGTTGTATACACTAACATAAGTTCATATCATCTCTCTTCATCTTCACAAATGGTGAAACGCGCATCTTCCAGATGCAGATGCAGCCAGAATGCAAGAGAAGATGGTCAAGGCCGAATTTGATTTTGACGACTTCATGACACAAAGTAAGATGGTTGCATCAATGGGAAGCATGGCTGGCGTGGCTAAGATGTTACCAGGAATGGGAAATATGATTGATAATTCACAACTATCTCAGGTAGAGAAACGCATTAAGCGAAGTGAAGCAATGATCTGTAGTATGACGAAGAAGGAAAGAGCAAATCCAGAGCTATTGCTAAAGGATAGATCAGCAAGGTCAAGATTAACCAGAATCACAAAAGGATCTGGCATGGCATTCGAGGAAGGAGTAGCATTCATGTCTGAATTCCAAAAGATGAGAACAATGATTAGTAGAATGTCAAAGCAAGCTGGTATGGGAGGCAATCCTGATGATGCAGATGCCGACTTAGAGCCAGCTTATGCAGGCGGTGGAGGAGGCAATCGTAATGCAAGAAGAGCAGCAAAGAAGAAGGGAAAGAAGGGAGGAAAAGGTGGAGGCATGGGCTTTGGTAGGTAATACTTGAAGAAGTAATGTTTATTGAAGAAGTAATGTTTATTACTTTACTTTAATCTACCATTCTCAATCCAACTTGTGATGAAGTTACTTTCCCCTTTCTTGCAAAAGTATGTTGCACTACCATTCTCTCAAGAATAGTCAAATTGCTGATAAACCCCAGTCTTTCACGCTTTTGTTTCATCTTCAGCTCCTTAACTTCTTGGCGACCATTTCGTATATGTTGTATAATTTCAGGAGGAGGTTGGACCTTCTTCTTCTTTTTCTTTGTAGATTGTTGTTGTTGTTCACTACTTTTATTTGATTCAGCCGCAACCTTCCTTTGCTTCTCCAAGTGTGCATGTTCTAGTTCTGACCGTATCCGTTCAAATTCTTCATGTTGAGTATTCAGTTCGATTGTATGTCTATTCTCAATGCCATTCAATAAATATAGTAGCTTTTCTTTAGCTTCCTCGCTTAGTTGTGGGTGTGGCTTTCTCTCGAATAAAGCTGCAATTGGCAAGTGATCTGTAGGAATCTTAACATTTGGAAGTCCAACTTTAGAGCTCAGCTCATCTTCTTCAAGCGTAGACCACCTCTTTATCGGCAATAGTGTTGTTGGTGTGTAAACAATATGATCTAAATGCCACTGCTTCATTGTTCTTTCTTCTTTCTCTGCAATCAGCGATACATCTTCATCATGATCATAGGCTACTCGAGTGTATCCCGTGTCTACTCGCTTCAAGGATATAAATTTATCATCTATAAATGTTGTGACAGATTCATGTAATGTATCCCAGGTTTTCATTTGATCTGCTGTCGGTAAAGTGCCTGACGACAGCCGTAGTGATGTTGCGCACTCCTTTACTCTATTATCTGAATAATCTACATCTTCTGATTGTGCTTTCTTGGTGCTACTCAAGTCAACAACCTCGTCTTTAGCAAGGAATGCATTCAGGCATGAACCTTCAAATAGTTCTGCATTATAATCACCTGCAATGATACATGCTGGATGATAACATGTGGTAGAGGAAGATATTGAGTGCTCAAGACATTGTTGTAATTGTTGTACTCTCTTCTCTTCGTTGCAGGCATCTAAATGTATGCTTGTTAACACAATCGGATCATTAATGTCTCCTCCTTTTTCATTCACCGGGATGAATGCTTGTGTCACACACTTGTTGTTTGATGCAAATATACTCTTTTCCTCTTTTGTATTGTTACAATCATCATATGGTTTCCATTTGTTTCTTTTGTATAATATAGCATTAGTTATTGCAGTATCATCGTGTAATACTCTGAGATTTCGTTCAGCAATCTTATTAAGCGAAGATTGTGGTGGTAGAATGATTTCATAGGTTTGAAGAATAGGATGAATCCATGTGGGCAACACAAAAGGTTGCTTACTGCTGCTATCTTCTTTACGACTTAGTTTACCTCTTGCAATACAATCATCATTAACAACTTCTTCTCTTCTCTCCAATTCCAATTCTTGAAGACATATATAGTCACATTCGCATGTTTGTAGACACTTTAGCAATCTTGGCAACCGACTATCATCGCCTAGTATGTTATCTGAATCTTCCTCTGAAATCCACTTGTGTAAAGAAAAGATTACATCGCAAGGTAAAAATAAGTTTGAGATGCATATCATAATGTAATGTCATATGATGAGTTGATATACTACACAAAATGTGGACAAATTAAATATAATAAAAGAAACAACTCATACCTCGAAAGATGCAAATGGCTGAACTTTCCCAGTTCTCTGATCAATTGGTCTTATGTAGAGTGGAGCTAACAGATTGAAACTTGCAACACTTATGCAATTTGCATTTGTATTATCATTTGACATTGATATACCCTGTGGGCATACGGGTACCATAGTTCTATTTCCAACAATTCATTAAATGACCACTATCTAACACTTTCTATTTAATCTGTGTGTATTAATCAATTCTCATGGTAGTACTACGACTATCAACCTTATGAAACTGATAATATTATATTGTCGCTCCCGCCGAGGATCTACTGATTAACACCACATCCTCTTCGCCAATTACTCTCAACACTTCAGTGAGGTACCTAATTATAATTAACACCTAATATCGTCAATCGAAGAAACTTCTTATGATGAAAGTTCCACGTTATAGATGGTCACATGATACCACCAATTGATAGATCGTTAATTGAACAATCTACTGGCTACGCACTTGCAATATGTATGTTAATAGAGATACATTTGCTACATATCACTTCCTAATTGTCAATCGTCGGCTCCCGACACTAAAGCCTAAGTGGCTACAATTCACATCACTGCAAATCACACATATCTATCTCTAGTACAGATTACAGATCGTACTTTCACAGCATAGATAGCTCAACACAACGTCTTTATCGTCCTTTATTGGTCAATAGCATCATAATGTTATCCGCCACAATTCAGCGTCGTATGATATCTTCAAAGATACCCTCACTCTTCTGTCCCATGTTGTCGAATGTTGATGCCACATCATCACAGTTTGCATCCACTGCTCATAGAGCATGCATATCCATAATATCGTCAGGAAGAATCGCACAGTCTAGTCAGTATTCATCACTTGCAACAAACAACATTAAAAATAGTTTATCAAGAAACGAGTTGTCAAATTGCACAATATATCAATCTATCATCAAACATAATATAAATAATACAACAATTAGAACAAACTTTAGTTATGCAGGTCCAAGAACACTTTCTGATATTCTCAAAGTTGAATTGTTGACTGATAAATCAGCTGCAGAAATTGTGAGTACTTCTTCTATAGTGTTATTTGTGGATATATGATGTACGCTGTACCTACGACTGACTATGTATCAATTTCAATACATTATTGATTCTTCTATTCATTATCTTATTCCAAAGTCTGATATGTGGATGACATATCACGAAGGAAAAGAAAAGGTGCATGGATTGACATTGTACAAAGGAAAGGGGAGTAGTATTTTAGAGAGAGCTGCTCAATGGTAAGTTGAAAGTGCATTATAGGGTACAATCTAATTATGATATCGACTTGTCATCTGTATGTATGCTGGCAAATCTTGGTTAATGTATTAATGACACATATACTCATAAAATGTGCACAATTGAAAGCCCATTCTTCATCCATCCAGTATTTAGAGAAGAAGGACATTTCATTATCCTAAGCCAATTTCAGAAACCAAACTACTTCTTACTTGCCTTCTTGGAAGATTACAAAATGGACCCAGCAAGAGCTCAACCACTATTGACAATTTCAATCTTTGATGATATGGCCGAGGAGAAGGATGTTACCTTGGTTAGATGTGATATTATTAACAGAGGAATCGAAGAAGATGAAGGATACAATATCTGCAAATCATTACTAGATGACTATGGAGATGAAGCAAAGTTCAGAAATGTTCACATGTTTAATAAGGTGCCAGATTCCTTTGATGTTGATGCATTTGTTAAAGAAAAGGAAGGACAATGGAAGACATAGAGTGTTTGGTTCGATTTGGGCTCTTTCTAGTCTAAATAATACACTATAAAATGAGTCATCTACAACTTTTATGCATATGATTATAGCTACCCTAACCCTAACAAAGGATACTGTGTTGCTAGTAAGTTCGAACTCTCCAGTCTTCGGCCACGGATAGACTTCGCTCAGCAGGCTAGGCCCGCTACTATGTATTATTACGACGAGGCAGGATACCTTGCTTCCGAAAAAGATTTTCTTGCAAATTTGCAGAAATTTGCATTTATTTTTATTGACAAACTTTTATCGTACCCTAAGATCAACAACAATTGTTGGAGCACGACAGGGATATATGTATTATTATATATATTCCGCCAGAGAGAGAGAGAGAGAGAGACCATTTTACAAGTGACACTATTACACAATGGGCTTATCCGGGTTGGTTAATGCTGCAGTTGTCGGGCTTACATGGTGCTTCTGTTCGGCAACGGGTTCATTATGCGGTGCTTGGTGTGGTAATGATAAGCCATCGTGAGTAAATATGTTCATCTATGGGTAGAAATATTATATCATCTTGGTGTATATGTTTTATCATCTCATATCACTATCCCATCTCATCAATATAGTACTGTACCTCCAAGCGCAACAAGTGGTAGACTTAGAAGTGTTTTACTACTTGGATTTAGTATTATTGTTGCTCTCGCATTCCAATATGGATTAGCACCAAACTATCAACAGCTGAAACTTCCATATCTTATTGATGCATGGGAATCAGGATGTGAAAATACCAATGAAGAATTAGTTAAGGTTTGTGCTGGGAATGCTGGCGTTTATCGCGCTGCTGGAGCTGCTTTCTTGTTCTTCTTTATCTTCGGTATTGCAGCGAAATGTAGACCAACTTCTAATCGAGAGGCATGGCCGGCAAAGTAAGTCGTATCTTATTTGTATGATTTGAACATATTCTTTTGCATTTCAATACTGACTGACCATCTTTGTTGCACTCTATAGATATGTTCTCTACTTATTTCTCGTTGTTGGGACCATCTTTATCCCCAACAATCCTTTATTTCAGCCAATATTCTTGTGGATCGCAAGAGTTGGTAGTGTTCTATTCATACTACTGCAACAAGTTATATTAATCGATATCGGTTACAACTGGAACGAGAGCTGGTTAGCTAAATCTGATCAAGCAGAGTTAGACGAAGGACCTAGAAAAGGAAAGAAATGGCTGGGTGCAATAATAGTATCTTGCGCCATACTTTACATATGTTCATTGGCAGGTATCATTATCATGTATATACATTTCAGTGGTTGTCAGTCTAATAATGCATTCATATCTATAACATTGATACTATCATTGATTTGCACGGCTGTTCAATTAACAATATCAGAAACTGGAAGTTTACTGACTAGTGGATGTATGACAATATATGCTACCTATCTTTGTGGTGCAGCGGTTGCAACAAAGAATCCCTTACCTACATGTAATCCTATGCTTGGTGAGACGTCAACTTGGAGTATAGTGGTCGGGCTCTTGTTTGCACTTATTTCTTTGACATGGACTGGATTTTCATATACAAGTGATAAGCGGTTGGGAGGGGCAGCAGCTTCTGGTAATGGAGAAGAGGGTGATGTTGGGGGTGATGAAGAGGAACCAACCATAGCTGGAGGAGTTGTTCTAAACAATTCTACTTATGGAACAGCTGACACTACCCAAAATCATTTGGCTCGTCTTGGAAGCTTAATGCAGGTGAGTCTTGTGCTTGTTTGTGTGAGTGTATTATTCGATCTCTTTCAATATACTCACTCTACTTTCAGTAATGTGTTTGATCTGTTGCTGGTATGCAATGGCATTGACTTCGTGGGGGGCTATTGAGAAGAATGGAGATATAGCTAATCCCAATGTTGGTGAAGCAAGCATGTGGATGTTGATAGTCGCACAATGGGTAGCCTTGCTATTGTATTTATGGACTCTTGTTGCACCTCGTCTATTTCCAGATCGCGACTTTACTTGAGATGCTGCATATTATTGTCGATATAACATAAATGGAAACAATCTATATGTACAACATCTATCTAAAGTTACACTCTCTATTAATGCCTGCTCTGACTCTCAAACTTCAGTCATCCTTTTTAACAGGCTGATCTGGATTCTCATCAAAGTCATCATCGCCATTCACTGGGCGGATTGTATCTGCATTGTCATTACTTTCCTCAGCACTAACTTCACTCGTCTTTTCAATGGCTTCCTTCCTGGGTGGCTCCGCTGGAAGATGCGCGTTTCGCAAATTTATGAAGTTGAAGAGAGATGATTGTAAGGTATGTTAGTGCATATATATTGAACACACGAAATCATATGATGAAACAATACTAACGCGAACTTTCCTGAAGCAAACGGTGCAGGCCCGAAGAGAGACAGCAGTACAGGTAACAATACCAAGCCGTGAAGTACTCCCAAGCCAACCGTCAAAGCAAACTGAGTCGAGAGAGTCTTGAAGACATAGGAAGTACTAAACAACAACACGGCAACAGCTAAGAAGGTTGATAATGCACCATTCAAGACGGAAGAGCCAATGTCAGCCAAAGCTTCTGTTGCTCGATCGTCTTTTGACTTTCCTCCCTTTACCATAAAGCAATGCCCAACATGGGCAGAGTAATCAATCGACAAACCGACTGCCAGTACCACATTAATAACACTAACGGAGTCAATGACTATTCCAATAGCATACATGAATCCCAAGATCTCAACAATACAAGCAGTGACATTGCATGTTATAATAAGAGCCGCCTAAAGACTAGTTTTGTGAGTAAATGATATTTGATGATGATTGACTAATTTGACAATAAGAAGATACTCACCCAAATATTTGCAACAGTCATTAGAACAATAACTCCAACACACAAGATGGCTAACCCAACATTACGATAGAGTTCATTACCAATGATCTTGAAGCCTTCGATTGCGATAAATGTACTGGCATATGGAAAGGCTGGTTGCAAGTCAGTCCATGACTCAACCATCTCTCTAGTGGCATCCATAGCTTCAATTTGCCTAGAAGCGTCATCGAGAGTCTCGCCTCTAAATTCCTTTGTTAGCCTTACATATTCAAGCTTTACTCGGTATGCATCAAGATCTTGTTGAGAAGTTGCATCGTATGAGACATCGCCAGCATATACAGCTCCTGGCCCCTGAGGACTGGCGTATCCTTTGAGTGTTACCACAAAGTCAGCGTAGTTCATTGGCCATCCATCTTCTCCAAGCTCAACTCCACCAATAGCAGCAGTACCATTTGTGTCTAGGAATGATTTCATACCTGTCATGACATTCTGGTATGTCGATGCGCTAGTTGGTTCTGCAATATATGGAGGTACTTGACTCTTGCCGGACACACGAGTGTCAAGCTCAGATAAAGATTCGCGGTTGTTGTAAATGTTTGTTCCAGACTCAAATGTAATGTAAAGCGATGTTCCAGAAGTGGAAAAATACTCATCAGCCGTCTTAGCATAGGTGTTGATGTATGAATCCTGAGGAATAAAGTTTCGTGCACTATCTTCGACAGGTAGATTCAACAGCCCGTATATTCCAAATCCAAACAAGGCAGCGAAGCAGATGATTGTGATAACCTTTCCCGGCTTACTAAGAATCTTTGGAGCGTGGTATTTCCTAAAGTACAATGAAATGAATCCTTCTTTAGCTCCAGTATCCTCTTCTGGGACATTTTTGCGTTTGACACAGCAAAGAACATCTCTTCGATTCTCCTTCTGCCGTTTCTCATCTATAACCATTGTTGAAGTAAAGAAGGTCGCCGCTAATGCCCACAGGAAGAAGATATTGATACTGGCATATGCGCAGAAGCTTGCCAAAGCAGGCAAGGCGGATGTACTACTGATTGCGAAGGCAACAAGGTCCGTCAATGATGTCACCGTAATAGAGGCACCTGCTCGAGCCAGAGCCTTACTTCCTCTGTTAACGAGAGCTGCATCATCCTCTGACTCGCGTGGAATACCCTCTCGTTCTCTATCGAATGCATTTGCAATCACAAAGGCATCATCCAACCCTAAAGAGAAAGTGATAATGTTGTGAGGTGGGAATAGTTATGAGTTGTTCAATTAAAAGTGTGAAACAGACTTACCAATTCCCAATAGAACAAACGGTAGAATGGAATGAACAGGTCCGTATATCAACCCAGCAAGAGATGCAATTCCAAAGCCTGTGAAGAAAAGAAAGATTACACAGATAAGCTTTAGATTGGCAAGAAGTCAAGAGATATACAACCTCTTCTTCAATATACTTACCAGCCACAGTAGCGAGTGCAATTAGGATGAGAGTTGACATACTCATAGCCCAACGAGATCCGCGTCCACAAATTCTGCTACCTAGAGTTGCTCCTAGGAAGAGCAAGGCAACAATATAACTCACTTGTACATAAAGCAAATCTCCTGTAATTTCTGCACCAAACTCATCATTGAAACTGCGTGATGATAGATATGCTAAATTGAGATTAGCAAAGGGTCCCTGTACTGTCTTCAAGAAGACATTTTCCTCCCAGGCTTCATTGATAGGATCAACAGTGTTGCCATTCTCGACAGAAGAGCGATCTTTGAGGAAATATGAAATAGAGATTGCCTCAGCAGATACTAGTTCACCATTGGAATCAAATACTGGGGCGCCTAACACGCCCTCTAAATCTTCTTTACTACCATAATTGTTGAGTGTTGCCATAACATCATCATCTGCCTCTAATATTGACAAATCATAATTCCACATCTTTAAAATTGATACTACGAGACAATTGCATATTGAATTTGTTGGATCATAGGTAGTACAACTTCCGCCTGCGGGTGTACATAAATCTGGGAATGTATACTGCTCATTCTCATATGTAGATACACCAGTTTCAATAGCTTCATGCATGGTCATTACATCTACTAGATGATCTTTTGTTAATACATTGGCATTATCATCACTTGATGTTGCAATAACATTATTAAACCTTGATGTTGGTGGAAAGTACGAAAGAAATTGTTCTTGTTCCTGCTCGGCTTGTGTATCTTGCGGCACCCATAGCTTCTCAGGTCTATTCTCGGTATTCAACTTGACCATACCCGCTGCACATAATATTGCAATCAACAACGAAATTGCAATGGTAGTTTTTGGACGGTAGCAACAGAAATGTCCAACTGAATGAAAGAAACCAGAGATTGACTCGTCAACTTTATCACCTACGGCTTCACATTTGCTCCTCTTTACTGGATTAGTATCGTCGTTATCAGTAGTTGATGGAGTAAATGATTTGTTGGCTGCTGCAACTACAATAGTAGATGATTTTTTAGTAGGAGAAGGTGGTGGTGGCTCATTACTAGATGATTTGAGATAATCAATAAATGCACTATGACTTGGTGTAGTGGATGTAGCAGATACTTGATCATCGTTATCATTATTATTGTTATTTGATACATTGGATGGATTGGAGATTATATCGAGAAAGTCCTATAAAGTGATATTGAATTGGGGTGATGAGTGTATTATATCATTTGCAAAAAAAAATTGAAATATACTCGATAACTCACATCATAACCATCTTCCTTCTGCACAGAGGCCAACTCGACAAACTGTTCTACCATGGTACTTATAATACCAATATCGTACCAACTATAACAAACAATAAATAGCAATTGTTAGTAACAGCAGTGAAGATGAGATGAAAAAAATCGTTGCTTTCATTTTCGATGACTGGACGATAATAAATTCTCAGAGAGAAGTTGAGCGATCCCCAATTCGTGGAGGTTGTAATGATCGCCGACTCTTCATCATAAGTAAATGAACCTCTCGCTTGCTCATCACTACTCTATTAAACTTGCACCCAACTATCATCATGATGTCTATCAATAGAATCCTGGCCATTGCTGCTACAACTACTCGATTCTCCACTGTCACCGCTTTTACCTCCTCGCCCATCATATCAACATCAACATTAACAATCACTCGATCATTAACATCAACTTCACTCTTGATGTCAGCACCGCCAACACGATATCTTCTCAACTATGAATATATACCAGATGTATTAGAGAAAAGAGGTCCATTTCGCGAGGGACATATTGGATTAGCAAAAGATATGATTGAGAAGGGCACATGTGTTAGTGGGGGACCAACTTTGGTTCCCGGCGAAAGTGTTCCTAATGGTGCTCTATTTATATTCAATAGTAAGGAAGCAGCAGAAGACTTTGTAAAGGGAGATCCCTATGTTGAAGGCGGGATTGTTACAAGTCATTCGATTTCTGAATGGAGTGTAGTTGTTGGCAACAATTAATTATTGAAGAAACAATGATATGTTTGGTACCTCTACAATTAATTTAAGATCAATATAGAAGAAAAGGGGGTACAAAGAAATTGATGTTTAAAGTAAGAAGGAAATGGTTGTTATCATCTAATATGCACTAGTGTATCATAAACGGCTGTTATCATTGAGATACATTAGTGTACTGACAGTGTGTATCAAGTATAGGTATTTTCGATATCACATATTTCACAAAAGAGTCAACATCATCATGAGATTCCTTCCATTCCTTCTCTTTCTGTTTGTCATTATGAGGTTCTCCACTATTGTTATCAGATGATGATAGAAATACTGCAACTGACGCTGATCGTATACCGATTGCCTTTCCAAATTCCAAAGATGCTCTGCCTGGTAGTATTAATGTTGGTATGTTCAGCAGCTTTGCATAAACAACTATATGAGCTAAGATTGTAGCCGGTCTTACATCCCGAGATAATAGAATAAGTGATGGAAAAGTTGTTGTTACCGAATCAGTTGAATCTTCATCATTCTTTTTGTATTGACATTGTTGTTTGTATGCTCTCTCGAGTGCTCTTGTACATTGGTTTATCCCTATAATGTATATAAACATATGATATGTGTAATATAATATAGTAGCTGTGAAAGGATTGTAAATAGATACAGATATAACATTGCAATGGACCTACCAACAACCAAACGAGATCTCACAACTGATTCAGATATGCTCATTGATACATTTACTTTTCCGTCAACTTGTGATTTCACCTCCTCCTTCTCTTGACTGGGTTTGCTTTCTCTCGACCTTTTCTTTCCCCCTATCCTTTTAGATGTTTCACTACTACTACTTTTATGACATACTGATCCACCAAACTTTGATGTTATTTCCTTTTGCAATCTTTGGAGAATGATGGGCTTTAATTCGGAGGATAGTACAGGTGTAACGATATTATGTACACATCGAATATCTTCATTATTATCAATAGAAGAAGTCATCTTTCATAATGTGTAGACATAATATATTATGGTTATGGTAGGCTAGCAAAGCACAACATATATGGAGAGTCAAAAGCACAAGATACCGCTTGTATCTTCCCCTCGCGTCATTTTTTTCTCCACTCTTTGCCGATAGTTACTGTTGTTACTCGGCAGCTGCTGATACCTCTATCTAACACACCTAATAACAATCTACCGTATCATCCTAGAGTTCTCTCAATCAATAAGTTCAGCCTTCTACGAAGCCTGGGTATAATACGCACTACTCACTGTTGTAAACAACGTTCAAAATATACCAAAGAGCAAAGTAAGATCCAATCTTGAGATTATGAGCTAAACTAACATCACTATCCCCACCTCTTGAAATGACGGCCTTTTCAATCACATCGGCTACTAATGTATCTTTGGATACAGTATCGGTTGTTGCCAATGATGATGTAGATTGAACTGATGGATAATTTGTTGTTGTAACAAGAGCTGGTTTTGATGCCAATGGTGTCAACATCTTCTTAGCATTGATGGTTGTTGATGTACCAATGAGTAACAGAGTTGTCCATAATGATAATGAAATTATATGCATCATGATGAGTATGTCGATATATCGCAATCACAAACTGAGTAATATGCCTTGATATTGGATAGTGTGAAAGTTGAAAGTGGTGATTCCGTGGCTAAGACTGATACTTACAATACCCCATCGCTACTCTAAGAACCTGCCTGTGACGCACCCACACCAAACCACTACTAACACCACAACCTCCCCCCTACTTTTACCTATGTATAAGGAGAGAGATGAACATATTATTAACCAAGCCTATCCTACAAAGGATTATTCTACCCCATAGTTCCAACACTCGAATGAACAACACCACAACTCAACTTCCTTATCATCAGGTGTATTGCTACAGCGACGATGAACCCAAACATCACATCCAGGAGCACCACATCCAAGCCACATCGCTCCATCTTCATCATCTGCAACTGTTTTGGCACAAATCATACAAGGAATATTATCGTACTCCTCGTCATCCTCCTCGTCGTACTCCTCGTTCCCTTCTTCATCCTCCACTTCTTCTTCCAGCTCATTATCTTCGGTATCCATCTCATCATCACGTACACTAACTTCCTCATTCGGTTCTTCTTTAGACGACTTTTCATCAGACGACAGACCATCAATACTAGGGACAATGGTCAATTTAGACTTGCATACCTCACAGAATGCACAAGATTCAGGAGCGTAGTTGGATTTGAATACCTTACGAGCCTTGGCACCACAGCCATACTTCTCATCCTCGGGTTGGTTAGTAATATCCACACCCGGCAAACCTTGTCCACATAACAGCTTGGTATCTTCATCCAACTCTTCAACCTCTGCCCATACTGCATCAACTCCTTTTGGGAGAGTATAGAGAATGATCCAATTTGCATGACATGGCTTTTTTTTGGTTGGGTCAGGACGAGGAAGGCACGGACAGTTGATATCGAAGCTGCCTTTTGGGTGCTTGACACCAAATTTTTTGGTCTCAGCATTGCATCCTGGGCGTCCACATTGAATATAATAAACCTGCTTTGTCCCATCCTTTGCTTTTACCAGATATTCCTTCTGGGCCTTAGTGGTCTTTGCTTTTGATAAACTAAGATTCTTATTTTCCTTGTGTTCTTTTGATTGTTTTTTGCCCTTGTTACCCTTACCACCATTACTAGATTGTTGTAGAAACCTTGCCTTCACAACCGCACGAGCCTTGCCATCATTATGGTCAGCGACATTGCAAGTGATAGGACTATTCAACATTAAATCCCATAATAGTTTCTCTGGCATAACTACCTCCACATTCTTACTACGACAGTGATCCGCAATACGATGCCCCACCATTGCATAACGTTCAGATAACTCCCGAGCTCTTGTTGTCCCCTTCTTCATACCCTCAATCATTCCCTCCTCGGAATATTTGAATACGGATGTAAATGTCGAGCAGTGGGGAACACCAAGTCCTTGGGAATAAATACATTGAGATTGAGAAAATTGATCAAGGCCATAGAAGAGAGGGTCTGCACCGACCCCTCCACCACCCACAAGGAACAATTTAGTACCATACGTCTTGTACATATATGCTGCCCATTCTTCCAAGATTCTAGCAACCTGTATTACTTCCAACGGCTGCCAACCAACACAGTGTGTCCCCTTGGTTATCTTACCCGTCTTGAGGTCAATTTGACGACGACACTCATAAACTCTTGCTTCAATTTGTATAGTGTTAAGACCATTCCCAAGATCTGGTCCCTTAGCCATAAATGGGAGTGAATCACTAACCATACGGACCATACTTCCAGTTGGTGAAGAATTATACTCATCACGGTCCTCCTCTGGTACCCTGCCCGCTAAACACCATGATGGACCATCAATAACCCCAACACCACACTTTAAAATCTGTGCAACAATAGCTGCTACATCAATACTAGGATCTTTCTCTTTCTGGTCTATAATATCAAGCAAGAGATCCATCACTTTCATGTAACCACCCACGCCATATTGTGTATTCATACTCCATACTCCTGGTAACTCATGATAATGTTTACGGCTATCTTCCGACCAAAAATTTAGACCTTTCACTTTCAGTGCCTTAGCTTGTGCTGCCTCAAGTACTTCCATTGCTTCCGCAACTTCTTCCTCTGTCTTTTCTTTGTGCACAAATTGGCTAGCAGCCACAACCTCCTCTTCACTTACATCCAATCCATCATAGTTATCTTCACAACAATCCTCATTGTCATCAACATAGTCCTCATCATCATGGTCGGTACGTCGCTTCTTACGCGGTGCTCCCAATGCAGTAGTAAGACTACCAAGATAAGAAATTCCCAAGGATGCAAGAGACGATATCAACTTCTTAATACCTCCAGCATCTACACTAGTGGATACGACAGTATCTTCATTTACCGGTGGAAATGCATCAACATTTTTATCTGCAACTAGGAAAAATGATGTACCATCACCAGATGGTTCCCAAGTACGTCCAACGGGGTTACGCGCTGATAATAATTTACTGCGGCCGGGGAAGTATTGAGATGTTTGACCATAGTTTGAAGATATGCCGTGGACACCCTGACGACGACGTTCAGGCCTGGTTGCTACGGACAACATCATAGTAGAGTGAATAGAGGAATAACCAAATGCCTTTGTTGTTTATGTTTAGTTTAGTATACAGTATACAACAACTAGCACCCGACTAAAGTGCTGCCTACTGCCTTCTTTATCACCATTCATTTGCTAAGCACAACAGCATTACGTATACGATACCCTAGAGGAACTTCAACTCAACAACACGTGTCCTCCTAGATGGATGATCAACTGCGCAAGATGTAAGCTGTAATAATGCATGCTGAAAGGGATTTACAAAATCGCTTTGCTTTCCTCCACCAAACTCCACCCTCATAAAGAATAACCTCTCCGGCAACTCTCATCGGATTAATCCAACCAATATTTTCGTCTCTACTGTCTAGACTGTGTTCTTCATTATCTCCAACAACAAAAATATACCCTGTCTTAGGCTAGTGGATGAAGAGTAGATAATTAATGTGAGAATCGTTTTCTAATAAACTCTAATAAAATATTATAGAGCATCATGTTCTTACATCAATCTTCTTAATACGCTTAACAATAAACCTGGTGTCTTCTTCATCATAATCTTTTGGGAACCACTTTTGGTCAGCAACAAGTATCACAGCCATATCAACCTCAAGTTTTGTAATTGGTTGAACATAATATTCACTACCGTGAGGGAAGGCGTCATCCATCGACACGCCTTTAATCTTGCCATCCATCTGGGCAATTCGAATTAAAATTAACAAGGTGAGGTACAACATGATAAGAAGAGTGTTAAAAGATGAAATACCAAAAAGAGAATGAGAGAAGAGCTACTTTACTTACTTACCCGCGACTAAAAAAAAACAGCAACGATAATGATGAGATCAGCTACATTACCCGTTTTGAATGTCAATATGAGGACGATATTGAAATGACTACACTCCTCGCCGATCCAGAATCAACAACCAAAGGACACTTAATAAAACCTCAATACTTCAAATGCTTTGCCGCTCTCAAGTGCCGTCAAAAAGAAGAGCACTGCACTTCCTGAAAATGCTTGCTGGCCTTGATGATCACGCCATGGGGCGGTCAAGTAACAACACCTACGGGCCAGAGGCTAGGTATTGATGGGCTATATGTTCAGCTCGGATCTTTGGCAGAGGCCAATCACAAACAGTGAGTTTTCATATATGAGGGTGTCAATATGTTCTGATTGCATATTCTTTCCGTGTTACATGATACTACAATCCTAACTACTACTAATACCCAACCAGCCTCTACTACTGCAGTAATTGCATCAACTAGTCGTAAACTCCTACGCACAGCCACTGCATGGGATTGGCCATGGTGTATTGCTTTATATCTCTGGTATCATTTACTTGACATTAATTGTTGAGAGGAGTTGGGCGTTCATACCAATTAGTATATCAACCAAACGAGCAAATATACTTTTATCTGCAAGAAGATCTACAAGTGATAGACCACTACGACCACCACCTAATCGTAATACAGCAGCTAGATCAAGAACATCAACGCCTTCAGTAACAGAGGAAAGAAAACGAGCACCTCATCAATTTGATCACACCAAAGCAGATGCCAGACCTTTCCTTGAAGATCCATCGACTTATGTAAAAGAACACAACAGCCCAAATGAAGATGCTCCATATTATACATTTGATAATGATGAAGATGATGATACAAAAATACTAGTTAAAGAAGGATCTCATATTAAATCAATTAGTTTAGATGATTTATTTCCAGGTATCAATTTCTCTGAGATGTTTTGTTCAAACGCAAAATTTAGAGATGATATAAGAAATAGTATGAGAGAAGATATATTTGATTCAACACCTGCGTATGAAGGCATGAGCGATAAGGCAAGAAAAATGTTATTACTACCAGATTCCTCATTACAAGGTAGTTGGAACTGCAAAAGAAGTGATGATCAACTTAGAATGAAGAAGCTTACAAAAGTATTGAAAGAAAACCTTGGAGATAACGCAATGACTGGAGATCATTTCTTACAAACAATTGGAGGTCTTTGTGGCTCTAAACCATCTACTCATTGGATTGATATTGTTGGTATCAAAGATAGAAAGATTGATCACTCTTGGCATCAAGATACAGGCCGTAGTCCGGGAGGAGATACATTTACAGTTTTGTTGGGCTTTCCTAAAGAGGACAATTATGAGGGTGTTGGAGTGTTCTCTCATTCGGTAAATCTCAAGTACGAAAGAGTCGCATCCGATGATCATCCACCAAATGAACCAGTACTGTATCCAGGGTTAGAGATTGATGACGAGTACATTGTCAAGCCCCGATTTGCAAAGGGCAGTGAGATTGTAATGTTTCGAGATATAGATACACTACACTCCGCTCCCGACGTAACATACAGAACAAGTGTGATGAGATTCATGTAATATATAAGAAAGATTCTTCTCTCTATAAGTTGATGGTATTACTACTTTCTCATAGGATCATTATTTGGATTTGCATATTGTCTTATTGAATGCCCCCCGTCAACATCCAATACAACTCCAGTTACGAAGTAAGCAGTCATAAGGTAGTAGATTGCTTCCCCCATATCCTCTGGTTGACCAACTCGATTCAGTGGTAAACTATTTGCTGTATTGGCAAGCATTGCTGCTTTCTTCTCTTTATCCATATGATCGAATCGTTCAGTATCACAGAAACCTGGACTGAGACAATTCACTCTTATGCGCGGTCCCAATTCAAGAGCTAAAGATCTCGTTAATCCTTCTAAAGCACCGTTGGTACATGCTAATGGAGAGCAATTGATGCCCGGTCTTCGACCCAATACACCACTAACAAATGTTATTGATCCTCCCTCTTTTAGCTTGGGACTTATGTACTTGGAACAGCAGTAGGCACCCCAGAACTTGGACTCGAAAAGATCTCTAGTTTCTGATATTTCCAAGTCAGTAATTGATCCATGAGGCGCTTTGCCAGCCGATGAAATAACCAATGCATTCCACTCATTGCAAGATATGCCATCAGCAAATTCTTTCACTGCTTTCTCATTTGTGATATCTAAAGATTTTGTAGAAACTGATTCACCCTTCTTTGCTGCAGTGTTGACTTCTATCACTGCTCTATCTAGTTTATTCTGAGATCTTGAAACAAGTAAAGCTTTTCCTCCTCGTTTAACAGCTGCAATAGCCGCTGCCTTTCCCATACCTGGAGTAAAGATAAGATATAAGATAATATATGATGGCAGGATGAGAGAGAAAAGAAACAAAGCACATACCTGATGATCCTCCCATTATTATAACATTCGGCACTGATGCAAACGTGATAAATAGCTGGTAGAGAAGTAAAAGTAGTATAGATACGGTTGCCATGATTATGATGCCTTACTGCCGATCATGTGAGTGTGAGGCCGGCGGCGCGGCAGAGATGGGGAGGATACCCCGTTACTCAATTTCCGTATCTTTTTTGTTCAAAAAAATGACGAAGAGGAGGAATACTGTTTATAGAGAGATAATTAGGTATATACTGCAGCTAAATAAATATCATGCTATTCAATACTATCCTCCTTGCCACATCTGTGGCAATAACATCGGCATTTGTCCCTGCTATTGAAACAGGCAGTAGAGCTGGTACCTATCTTCAAAGCTCGGCTTTAATTATACAAAACAAAGGTGGTGGACACGCCGAGTTAGTCAGCTCGAGCTTACTCTGGGTACTAGAGTTTCGTTTTCTCTAATTTTTACCCCATTCTCCGGAATTTTACCCTGCCTCCTAACAATTTTCTACGCTGATACGCTACCATGGGGTATATAATTTAATCGGCTCATCTAAATTTATCTTTTTACTCCCCAAGGGACTAGAGTATTCTACTAATAAATCTATCGAGTACTATCTAATAACAGCAAGGAGGCACGTGTATGCAGTTTAGCTAGTCAAGGGACAAGCTCCGGTGGTAGATACAGTGGGTAAACTAGTAAACTAGTCACATAAAAACTCTACTTTCTATCATTACCTCTACAATAGGAGTAGTAGAAAGTGATTGCTAAAAGTTCACAACACTCGGTCGTTTGGCCCAGTCTTCTTCTTGGAGTAAAAACTATTCAATCCTTTCTGTACCATCTTCTTAGGCTTCTTCTTCTTCTTTGTGCTATCCAACTCAGACGACTTGTGTTTCCCGTTTGACCCTGTAACAAGATGTGTCTTCATTGAACCATTGGCATTGGCGGGAGTCTTGACATCGGTACGGCTTGGAGCTGGGATAGGAGACTTACTTGCTGACGCGGAAGCAGAAGACTTTTCTTGATGGCCCAATTCTGGGGGAAACTTGAGTTGAGAAGATCTGGGAGTCCTTTCTTTGGTCTCGACCATGTTATCTCGACTCATGCTAGCCGCCTCGGCACTCTTGGCATGAGGCTTGCCATCTTCTTCATCGGTATCAATTTGAGACTCGTCATCATCCTCTTGGCCTTCAAGCTCATGTGCATCCCCCAATTCCTAAGATACAAGTGATAAGTGAGGTGTGTAAGCTGCCATTAAGAAGTGTTTGATATTGATATATAAATATGAAGTCAAAGCAATGCCTTACCATGGCCGCTGCAGCTGCCTTCTCTTGCTGACGACGTTTCTTGTATGCACGAGCTAGTTGATAGTCGTCAAAGTTTGGATCAACCATGTAATCACGGGGATTCTTGCCGGTATAGGCAAAAAGTTCAAATCTCTTAGCAGACATCTCACTATTGAAGGCACATGTTGGATCATCGGTGAAGATCAAATCAAGGATTCTCAGACCTAACAATCCTACCGCATGCTCATTAGTTGAATGTCCAACACGTGCACCAGCACCAACAACCGAATACATACCTCCGTTGACGTCCCTCTTTTTCGCTTGGATATGTTTCTCTCCATCCAAGGACTGCTGCTCGTCGCCAACGGCAACAAAATCCACATCAAGGCGACCCTCTAACACACCACCCTTCTCAAAGTCAGCATTCTTCATCACTCGACCTTTGCCAGTACAAACATAATCTCCTGTTCCATCTGCAACCTTGAGGTATTTCTTACTTTGTTCACAATAGAGATAGTTCCCACCCTCTTGCTCTTCAAATATAATGATGAGTACAGGAGGGCATCTAAACTTTTGCATGAGAAAGCCACGGCATTCTTTGTATGATATTGATATGATTGAGGAGTATGAGCATGTGTATGATAATACAATAACACAAAGCACATACAAATACACAAGCAATACTCACCATTAGCCTGAAGAGAAACCATACGTAGTTTAGATCTCTCAGAACGCAATGCACCTTTGGAAGCATTCCAAAGATAGTTTGGTGTAAGCTTCTCAAAGAAAGGTTCCGAGTCAACATCAACCTCGGTAAGAAACTCTTTAGAGGCAGGTAGTAGGGTCATCTTACTGGCCTTTCGTTCTTCAGATCTCTTCTTAGCCCGATCGGACGCATTCTCACGACATTGATTCCAAGATGAACGTCTGTTATTTTCCCACTCGGGTGGCAAATCTTTGTGGATGGCCAACTCAAAAGGAAACATCCAATGTCCCAATGGAGTCTTTTCCACTATGTAAAACTTTCCATTGTAATTACCCATGAGGGTATCCGTATCAACATCGTGACCAAAGCCTAATTCTTCAACTAATCTTTCATATATACAACCATTGCAGTATGCCCCACCAACAGAATGCATAGCACCGTTGCCGCAACTCGGGTAAATACAACTATTCCCAGAGAAACTGCTCGTGTCTTTGAATTGTTCACCTAATACTTCTACTCGATCAAATCGCTGTCCAATACTAACCGATGATGATGTATAACTATTCTTCAATGCCTGTTTTGTTTCATCGTCAAGAAACCGAGCATAACTTTCGATTTGTGCATTGGTGATTTGTTCACCATCCTCTCCAATAATAACAAACAATGCCCAATTACCCCAACCATGTTCAGCACATTGTGTTTTGAATTGAGATACAGGGCCGGATGTAAATACTGATGATTCACTTCCCCCATGAGCATATTTACTAGCTGATTGACCACTAGGACATAATCTTTTGTATCTTTCATGATCTAATGCTTTGATGTGTTTGCCTTTTGTTCTTATCTGTGCGGGTGTAACTCCAGGAATACTTTCAAAATGTTCCCAATTACCCCAACCATGTCGAACACATCGTTCATCAAAGATGGCATCACGTTCATCAGTCCATAATACATCCTTCTTCTCTCTCTTCTCGGGTGGACATAACTCTTCAAACAACCTCTGGTTATTCTTCTTGACGTTTTTATTAGCATAATCCTGAATTTTATTTCTGTCCCTTGTTGGAATATTGAAATCCGCCCAATTACCCCAGCCGTGTAATCGGCATTGCTTAACAAATTGACGTTGTTCATCAACATTCCATCTACCCATGATATGATCCTCCTTCTTCTTAAGGAGTAGTAAAGCATCATGATATATAAATTCATTGCAATAGCAGGTACGGCCGTCAGTCGGGATAGAAGATATAGATAAGTGGTGAGTAACACATCTTCAAAGATATAAATATCAGCGCCATGATTATCAAGATATTCTATTGCAAATAATGCCATCAACTTTCACGTTTATCGCCAAAACAACCGGTTTAATCTTGTCCGAAGAAGATGGCCCCGAAGAGCGATAGCGCCAACTTTGGGCGGTTCGGACGGGGACTTGCAGATGAGTAGTAGCTTTCATATTGCAGTCACATCACCCTTAGATGGTCTTCGAATACCAGTAGTAGTTGGTGTGAGAGTTGGGTGTCTTGGAATGTTCTTCTAGCAACTTGACCTCATTTGAAGTGAATCATCTGAGAGGACATATCCTATTGACCATGGTTCTTTGGGTAGTTGAGCTACCAATACGATCTCGTAGTTCCGTATTATTAAGATGTTGAATGTGTACTTCCTCGGTTTTGGTGGTCTGGAAGTGAGTTTGGAAAGAGGTAGGCCAATTTCTTATCAAAACGAGTGCACGGTTTCACGAGATGGAGTGTGATTGCCTTTTATGCGGTAGAACTCGACTGAGTGAGCATATTCTTCTCGTATCATTGATATCAAGTCGTTTAGAGGTGGTATATCGGGTGTGTACACGGCAGAGGACCACGAATAGGTCTAGAACTCTAGCCTGTCATGTTGGTGCATGAAGAGATGATTCACTCCACAAAATGGTATGTGTGATGAAGTTGACGGTGATCTTGACGTTGGACGACGGTATCGGATGGTCCATTGTCCTTCCTAAATACCAAGCTGGCCTAAACGAAGATGCGGCGGACCCAAAGCGGAGCATGCATCCCCATAGCCACCACAAAGACAAGTAACACATGATATGCTCATAAAACACACAAACTTTTTATACCCTTTTTTTCTCGTTCAACAAGAGCCGCCACCGCACACACAAAAAACGCCCAAAGGGCTGGCCTATAGCATAACAAGCCGGAGGACCGGGTAGTTACTCACCTTGTTGGATAATATGGAGTCTATATTATGAAAGATTTGCTATTAGCAATTTTGTGAGAGTGGTCGAAAAGAGATTTCATGAGGATACCGGTTCTAATATGGAGCAGATAGAGGCGGAGATATGATATAAAGTTAATTGTGCACAATGGTCACAACCCACCCTTAGATCTGGGCATTCTGTGTTCTTATTGTGAAACCGATAATGAATGTATGTATAGACGACTCACTTGGCCGCGGATTGAGTTGACTTGTGCCTATGATATTCGATATGGTTTTGCAATTCCACTAACAAATGCTAACCACCCTACCTCCCTCTCTTCTTGAATAAACTTGTGACCATTGTGTGGAATTAACTTCTGATTCCCTTAGGATTTCAATTATCCAAGCAACTCTCAACTAATCCCAAGATTACATCCATTACTATCTTACAAGATGATGCATGCAATGATGAAAAGGAACCATTTGTATCATATTCATCTGATATACCCGATGTTGAAATAGTCAAAGCTAATTTGGCAGATGAAGAAATGACTGCTGACGATATGAAAAAGTTACTTGGAGACAAATCATTTGATTATGTATGGGATAATTGTTCAAAGGGGGCTGTTGGCGCAGGAAAGGCAGTCATTGATTGTGCAAAGTCTTGGGATTCAAAGCTGCTCGCATATGTATCATCTGCAGGTATATATCAGCCTGATGATGTGGTGAGTATATATTGTTATGCATGTATATTACTCTCTTTAAATGGAAGTAATGAACTCATAATGATTTAACGCACACACCAGTTTCCTATGCCAGAAACGACACCCGTAAAAGAATCTGCAGGGCAAGTACAATATGAAAAGTATGCTTCAGAAAATGGCTTACCATTTGTATCCTTCCGACCACAATACATCTACGGTCCGAAGAGCAACAAGTGGGACTATATCGACTGGTACTTTGATAGAATTGTTCGAGGTGCTCCATTACCAATCCCTGGAGATGGTTCACAACTAGTTTCATTAACAAACTCGGAAGATGTAGCCTCTTTATTAGCAAGTGTATTAAATGATGAGAAGAAAGCTGTTGAACAAACTTATTTCAACTGTGGTACAAGTAATCTTGTATCATACGATGAGGTTGCAACTCTATGTGCAGAAGCTGCAGGTATTGAAGATGTTGACATTCAACATTACGATGCATCGTTGGGTAAGGCCAAGTTTCCATTTCGATTGACAGATTTCTATGTCTCTCCTGATATGGCAATGTCAAAATTAGGTTGGGAAGGTCCCAAAAAGACTTTGAAGGATGATTTGGCTTGGTACTATGAGAGCTATAAGGCACGAGGTGGTCCAACAAAAGATTTGGACTTTGCCGAGGATAAAGAGGTGTTGAACTAGAGAGGTGTAGCTGTGGAGCATTGGGGTAAATGTCGTATCTGTAAACAGTAAACAAGCTAAGTGCAATGGTATTGAGTATGGGTAAGATGAGATATGAAAGCTTAGAGAAGAGGGGAGGGGAGAGGGAAAAGCAAAATCATCACAGACTGAGTCCCAAGTTCAGGTAAATTTTTAAAACAACCCCTTCTTTCTTCTCTCTTTCCTTCTTTTTTCTCTCTTCTCCTTCCCCACTCCTTGTTCCCGCCCCAGAGTTCAGATTAATTCGTGAGTCGCTTTTTTTTTCAAAAAAAAATGGATTTTATTTATTACTTCATCTTTTTACTTATACTCTCTTACGAGTGGCTGTCGCATCTTTCACTCTTTCATTCGACTAAACTTCTAACCATTATTAGACGTCGATACTTCTTTCGACGCACGGCGATGATTACACGATATACTTGCAATCGTTATTCGTCATTGGCGAGTTGTAAGAGCGCATTATCATGCATGTATTGGCGTAAAAAGCCATTGCAAATAAATGTGCAATCACTCGAGGCGTCATTGCCATTGCCATTGCAAGCGCTCGAGGCGTCATTGCACTTGCTCGAGGCAAGGTTGTCGATATCTACTGATGATATCGACGTCTACTTTGAATTATCAGAGAATCTCGCATCAAATCTTTGCAATGTGAGAGAAATAAAAGAAGATGAGTCACTGTCACTCGTCGATAAAGTTAGACAATGCAAATCGCATACAGCATTGCACATCTTGCAAGATGGATGGTCTGATGGGAAGAAGAGAATGGCAAGGAGGATATTCTTTGATCCCAAGACGTCGTTGCTTACTGAGGAGGAGCATACAGAAAGGTTTCGTGAATATAGAAGGAATAGGAAGAAGAAAGGAGGTAACAACAACAACACCAAAGGCAAAGCTGTGAAGAGTAAGAAGGCCAATACAAGTACCAACCAGCTGCAGCAGCAACAGCCTGTTGTCATTACAACAACCTCTTCCGAGTTAGTTGTTAGTAGTCGTGTTGTAGAGTCTCTTCCTCCTCCACCTCAACAACAACATCAGCAAACTCCCTCCGCCGCTTCAGTAGTCGAGGATGTATTAATTGATACAGCAGTTGTAGTTGCTTCTCCTGTTGATGGTGTTGATGATACAACAGTTACTGTTGTCGAGTCTGCTAATGTCGTATTGCCTCCTGATGTTGATGTTACAAATGAGACTGCCGTATTCTTTGTAAAGTCAGTATCAGATGGAGTAGTATGTGAATATGCTCATTGTGGAGGTATGTCTGTCGGTGAACTTAAGGAGAAGGTTGCAGTTAACATGAGTGTTCAAGTTGAATCTATTCAGTTGAGTATTGAGAGTATTGGTATGGTTTCTACCTCATCTATCGACAAGGACGATGCAACACTCGAGCAGTACAGTATCTATCCACTTACAACACTACGTCTACAATGTGCAGATGATGTTATTGATGGTTTGCTTGGTGGTGCACGAACATCATCACGACAGAGTAGCGGAGGTCGTGGAGGTCGCGGCAGCGGTAGAGGCAGAGGGCGTGTCGTAAGCTGTCGCATCAGCGACCACTTGGCTAACAAACCACACACGGCTTCTTTAAATGACGGTTCAGGACTATCGATTGTGCTTGGCCTGGAAAGCCGGGCTGTCGCTCAGATATCAACACTCGGTGACATTTTTTTTCCAAACTCGTCCTTTGAGCAAAGAGGAGAACTTAAATACGTTCCCATTTCGCCATTATGCACAGATGCAGGAACATATCATATACCCGACACTGACAAGATTGGAAGGGTAGTAAACTTGGGTCGAGCTACAGCTGGACGTTACAAAGACAACAAGTTTCAGATAGCCTTCAACTATGATTATGCTCAGAAAGATTCAATTGACATCTTACGTAAACTTCAGTTGGATATTCATGAGATTTGCAAATTCAGCAGTCATGAAGAGTTACTCAATATGACATTGACCGGTGCTGCCCAATGGTCAAATAAGACCAAACTTTCATTCTTTTACCATATCAACACCCGTTCTCTTGTATTTAGTGAGGATAAGTGTGCTATCTTTGGCGGTGGTAGTACTATTCGTGGCAAGGTCAAGGCAAGGGATCTCAATGCTGTAGAAAGTGGACAGCAAAACTATTTCCCAACGCTAGGAATTCCCGTACAGCCGTCTTCTATAATACACGAAGACAAGATAGATGACTTGATGTCGTTTTGCAATAACGCCGACGCTGTGGTGCAAGGACATGTTGTTGGAAGTATCTCAAAGGTGGAGGAGTATGTACAATCACCTTTAGCCAATGTGACCTTCGTTCGGAGTATCAGTAGCGTATCTTGGAGGCCTGAATATCCCCCTCTCAAGAGTGGTGAAACTCGAATTGTGGTTACTCCTTCGTTGTATAATGAACTACTTGACGAAGAGGATGCTTTTGGTGAAGGCGGAACAGCAATGGATGTTTACACTCGATCACCTCCTGCAGATGACCCACATGATGATAGTATCTATACTGCCGAAGAACATGAATTTGTTCGCACTGAGCATGTGATGGTAATCAGAGAGCACAAAATCTCAGCCACTGATGGTGTTAACAAAGTTAGCTTGTGTGTGCGATATATCTTCATGGAAGACTGTAAGATTGCATATAAGGATGTAAGCTACACTTTGAAAGACGTCATTGAAAAAGAAGGATACATCAAGGTGGATGAGTTTCTCAATTGTATAATATATGGGCACAAGAATGTTGATGGTCAGGTTAGCTTAATAATTCACCACACTCCATGGTGTCCAATCCTGCTATCAAAAATCGATGGCTACTTCTCTTTGGATGAACTCGATCGCCATACGATTACTGCAATGTCATTTCATTATGCTCAGGCAGTCGTCAAGACGTTTACAAATCCAAGTGATCCCATCCAAACCAATCAATCAATATTTGGGAATGCTTTGACTGCCATTGCGATGCGTGTACACTCTTCCCGTCGGGCTCATGAAGACAATTGTGTTGCAGCTAGGATGGGACTTTCACTTCTTGTCGGTCACCGAGAAGGCAAGAGTCCTCTTGCATTAAAGAATCATGGTCTTCAAGTCGTCGACGTTAGAAAGTATGAGCGAGATCGGAGGAAATATGACAAGATTAGGCTAACAGAATCAAAGCTTGATTATCACGTTGGGCGATCTAGCAAGAATATACTTTCAATGGCGAGAACGGATGATCAAAGAACCTATTACCTCGAACAGACACTCAAGATCATCATGTACAGTAGACTTACTAACAAAAAGAGGTCACCATCGGCTCAACATGCACTTCTTACTACAATGGAAAGAAGTGGCAACTTTAGTGAGGAATGTATTGCTACTCTCAGATCATTAGTCGACTCATTGAAGGGAAACAGTGAACATGACAGTGCTCTCTCCATAGCCGAGGATCTTCTTGCTGAACTAGCGAAAGTAGAAACCGAGGAGGAGAAGAAGGCTATCCTAATTCGAGTTGTGAATGACTGGCTGAAGACTAGTAGAGTGACTGGTAATCACAGACCACCATTTAGACAACATTCATTGATTACCACAATGGAAAGAAGTGGAAAGGTGGATGGTCAACTTATTACATCTCTCAGATCATTAGTTGACACGTTGAAGGGAAACAGTGAACACGACAGTGCTCTCTCCATTGCTGAGGATCTTCTTGCTGTTGTTGCAGAGGCAACAACGGAAGAGGAGAAGAAGGCTATCCTAATTCGAGTTGTGAATGACTGGCTGAAGACTAGTAGAGTGACTGGTAATCACAGACCACCATTTAGACAACATTCATTGATTACCACAATGGAAAGAAGTGGAAAGGTGGATGGTCAACTTATTACATCTCTCAGATCATTGATCGATCCACTTCAAGGTAGTCGAGGCGAATACGATTCTGCTCTCTCAATAGCCGAGGATCTTCTTGCTGAACTTGCAGAGGCAACAACGGAAGAGGAGAAGAAGGTTATCCTAATTCGAGTTGTGAATGATTGCCTCAAGACGAGTAGAATTACTGGTATTCGCAGATCCCCATCGTGGCAACATAAATTGATTACTACAATGGAAAGAAGTGGAAAGATCGATGTACAACTTACTACTACTCTTAGATCATCGATTGAACCACTAACAGAACGAAGTGAACACGACAGCGCTCTCTCCATAGCTGAGGATCTTCTTGCTGAGCTTGCAGAGGCAACAACGGAAGAGGAGAAGAAGGTTATCCTAATTCGAGTTGCAAATGATTGGATCAAGACTAGCAGAGTTACTGGTAATCGCAGAAAACCAACTGCTCAACATGCACTGATTACCACAATGGAAAGAAGTGGAAAGGTCAATGAACAACTTACTACATCTATGAGATCATTGATTGATCCTCTCCGATTGAGTACACACATTACCAATTTTCATTATACTCTTGCGGACAACAGTTCAAATATTCAACTCCCTGCGGTTGGAGAACGGGTAACAATCTACCAACTTCAACAAACTCCCGACGGGAAACAAGTCATGGTTCCTATTGTTATGAAGCTAAAATATCAGGCAACTGTGCCTACAGCAACCGTTCAAGCTCAACCTTCTTACCAATTTTATCAAGAAATATCAACCTCAATTGGAAAGCAGTTACAGCCGATATCAATGATTCAATCTGATAAGCCTGGAATCTTTTTCTGGCCACAAGATAGTAATGGTACAAGTACTTGTGGGATGGTTGCTAGAGTTGGTGTACTGAAAGACCATTATTATCCATTAACACCAGTATTCTATACTCCAAAAGACAAATCAGAGGAGTTAAAGTGGGAGAATGATTTCGAAGCTTGCTTTGGTAAGAGTGTGGCCAAGTTCAAGAAGGCTGAAGAAAATCTTGCAAACAGATGCGCCAAATACTCCGTAACATATATCCCGCCACTACTATAGTGAAACACGAGATCGTAAACTTACCCTTGAAAAGAAGTGTGAATCAGCATATAAAAAGCTTAGAAAGAACAGTATCGGTCATTGGTAGTGCAAAAGTAACTGTAATAATGCAGCACATCGCTGATTTGTTTGGATGACCAATCTCTGATCTTGCCGTTGATGAATGCAGACAAGAGATATCAAGGAAGAATAGAAGGAGGAGGGGTTAAGTTATGATATGTGAGATCTGGTGGTGACAATATGAATGTCATCTATTAGCCAGACTTTATGTTTATATGGAAACTCTTATGGTTTGGAACTATTTGAGGCGTTGATGAGGATGTGTAGTTATTTGAAATGATATATATCCGAGTCCGTGTTATTGGTCTAGACCGACCAACTGATGATGCAATTGCAGAAAGCCGAGATATCTTGGCCGTGACCTAAGGAGGGTCGAAAACACGCTTCATAAACATATAAACATTTGATTTATCATACACAAAAGCATTGATTAGGAAATAATAGGTTTCAGGGGAGTCGAATTGCTTTTTACTAACAAATTGTTACAGTTCGTTGGCTACACTCTTTCCTCTGTGGGAGCTGACAGGGCGGGCGGAAGTAAAACTCTCGTGCAAAATAGATCTCTACTCTCTCTTTTTCTTTTTCCAACACTTGAACTTGCTTACTTCTATCTTCTATCTCCTCCCTTACGACCTCTTCTCTCCTATCCTCTTGTCCTTACCTAAAGCAACATAATGCTTATCTAAACATGATTAGTTAGTTTTGTGTTTGACAAGAGAGGGAACAGAAATATGATAAGCAACTCGGTTAGTCAAAGGATAAGAAGGGATTCTGCTGGACTAAGTCAAAAAATAGTGCCAACAACTGATGTTGGTGGTCGGAAAACAATAACAGCGTCAATAAGACAGATTGAATCGATCTATAATGAGAATGATGATGTTGAGTCGGCTCCTAGGCAGCCATCTCCGCCACAGCAAAAGGTTCTTAGGCCAGTAAGAAGGCGTAGTAGTATCAATCGTACTCGTGAATCTATCATGAGACTGCTCAAGGATCAAGGTGATCAACCCAAACCTATTCTGAAAAACAACCGCCGAACAATAGTTGATAGTATGCTGTCACCAGTAGATTGGCTCGTTGATCCCGTCGGTGATACTATACAAGCAGAGGAAGATATACATACTCAAATTTGGGAACATAATCAGCTTGTGAAGCAGACTCCTCGTCCTTGGTTTATTATTCTACCCCAGGAAAGTCCGCGTTAGTATTGTTTTATTGATTAAATTCGTGTGTCTAATCTGAAGTATTAGTGATTTGCCTACTTCATTTGGCCTTCATTTGCCATTTAGTTGCTTGGTTTCAATCCACATATACTAATATAAGTTACTATCACTCTTTCATCGTCATAAAATTTATCTTCCAGTCTAGGTTCCGTTTGTCTTGGGATTTCTTCATGGCGTGTTTACTCTCAATCATGGCATTCTATATTCCATTTCGAGTGTGTTTCTATTGGAATGAAGATGTCGAGCCTCGGTCTATCTTCCTCTTTGAGTTATGCCTGGACTCCGTGTATGGTCTTGACATTATATTCAACTTCATCACTGCCTATACTGAAAAAGATCTACTCATTTCAAGCCCAAGACAAATTGCTACGAGGTATATCAAGGGGTTCTTCCTTATTGATCTGATTGCCACTATTCCATTCGGTACCATTCTACAAGCATCACCATTGGCCATAGGCTCAAAGATGGGGAAACTTGGAAGGCTACCTAAGATGATCCGGTTTGCCAAGGCAGCTCGACTGCTCAAACTATTACGAGTGTACAAGCTTCACGAGTTCATAATGAAGTTTGAGATACAATACAACGTTCATCATGGCATCTCGAGGATGGTAAAGATTGTAATTTTGATATTATTAATCACACATCTTGTTGCATGCTTCTGGTTCTTGATTGGGTTATCAGGTGGAGAGGGCGAGATAAACGGAGGATGGGTATATCGATATTTCCTAGACAAGTCTCCTATTCCACATCAATACACTGCATCGATGTATTGGGCCTTCAGTACACTAACGACTGTGGGATATGGAGACAGTAAGTAAGAATCTTTCTCGTTTCTTTGCCATATATCTAGAGCTTGCACTCACTGTGTCCCCTCTTCTTTAGTCTCCGCTAGGACGCCTCAAGAACAAATCTACGCCATGGTGATGATGCTAGTTGGAGTCTCTTGGTATGCATATATTGTGAGCTCGATGTCGAGTATCATGAGTTCATTCGATGCACAGAATAAGGCTATTCGAGAAAAGATGACATGTGTGAACGAGTTTGTGCGAACTGCTAAGTTGCCTAAGGACTTGGCCAAACAAGTAAGAGATTTCTACGAGTTCAAGCTGGCAAGATCTCAACATTCATTTCTCATGTCAAGTAACTATGATGTTGACGAGTTGCTTGACGAATTAGGAAGTGGATTACGAGCAGATGTCTTACTTTACATGGATAGGAGCTTGATAAGTGCAATACCTTTTCTGCAAAATAAGGTACCTCAGTTTGTGGCCGATTGTATCTCAATGTTTCAACCTATGGTATTCCAAGCCGATGATTATATATGCAAAGAAAATACTCAGGCTGATGAAATGTATTTCCTAGTCAAGGGTCGAGCAGGCATATACTATGGCTCAAAACTTGTTCATGTTCTAGAAGAAGGCAGCTATTTCGGCGAGATAGGTTGTATAATGGGAGGGATCCGTCGAGCAGGAGTCAAGGCTATGCAGTTGTGTGAGTTGCAAGCTCTTAGTAGGAGGAACCTCAATATTTTACTTGGTGAATACCCAGAGGTCGGTGAGGAATTGAAAAGGGTAGCTCGTAAGCGAGCAAGTGTAAAGAAGGGGCACAGCAACAAAGTGACATCAGGGGAATCCATCGTTGTTGGTGAAGATGATGGTGAAAAGGAAGAGGCAAAGTCTTCGAAGGATGAAAGTAGCCAAGAAGTACATGAGAGTATTGGTACTACTGCTCCTCAACAAGTCAACAGTGAATCGAGTTCAGCTCTTCCACAGCCGAGTACCTCGACAATAGATGATCAAATTGATATCATGGTAAAGATCTTTGCTGAGAAACTGAGAAAAGACTTTTCCAAGTCGTATACTTCAACAAGAATAGATTCTCAGAACGATGATAATGGGATAACATGATTTGGTATAGATATGATGGCTGTATTCAGGAAGAGCGCAACTATCAGCAAAGTCAAGTAGTAGCAGAACATGTTGTGGATACTGACTAAGTACAATCGTATCTCAAGTCAACACAGTAACTGATGTTCATGCGTACAATCAACACATGTCCACGATCATACGAGCATGTCCTAGATGAAGAATCAAGTAGAGTAGTCTGAGTAAACACATAGCTATTTGTATAAGCACCACCCTCATAGACTCAACGAAGATGATGCATACCTGTTCGTCGTGGTGTGATGAACCTAATCTGGTTTTGATTTCTCCGCTGTTGTCTCTTCTTCTTCCGGCTTACCTCTGCTGCCGCCGCTGCCGCGTATAGCTGATCTCTTCTACTATCACCGCTGCCATCGGTTGGTACTGCGACTACAGGTTCCTTCACCTTAGTACTATTATCCAACGGATGTTTCTTCCATACAACCTTTTGTGATATAAATCCCTCCTGTACATCACGACCCATACTTGTACAAATCTTTACCGGTGCTTCACCTGGTAATTTGAGAAGTTTGCCCTCTGCCATTGCCAATGAATGTTGAGCCACCTGTGGATGAACACTATACTTCATTAAACTTAATTCCCATAGCGAGGTTGCATGAGCATTACTATGTTCTGGATCTTCGGCATTTGGCGCAAACATTCCCTCAGCAACAATGTCTTCTTCATTCTCAAGCATCCGTCCTACCTTTGAAGATGTTGATGATGAGTATCTTGCAGATATTTGGCGTGCACTGGCAAGTAATGGTGTTGCTGAATGTGGTGGACAGTGCAATGCAGTCGATGATAGACGTTTGATAAAAGCGGCTAGACGTGCCGTGGATAACTCGCGACGCTGTAAAAATGCATGATCTAAGCATTGAATGGCAGCCTCGACTGTCTTGTCCATACCGTTGCTACTTGTACTGTCGGCTGAGGATGATTCAATCTTGGCAATACCCAGTCTAGGCAACAGGTTATACAACGGAATCAAGTATTCTTTCGGATCCACAGGCAATGTATCCCTCCCTGGACCTTTCAATGTCTTGAATGCACATAATATACAATGTATCGCAGCATCAGTCGGGAGACTTGCTACATTCTTCAACAAGTCCTTGAGTACTGCCAACAAGTCTACAATAGCATCTAGATGAATGAGATGTGAGAACTTGGCAAGTCCCCGAAGTGCACATGGTAGCAGCTCCGATGCTGCACTACTACTACTTTTCTTGCTGCCAGCATTCTGCTCATCTTCCGCCTGAGTAGTTGTTTGTGCCACAACCAACTTCAATATACGAAAATATGTCAAGGTCACAGCATGTAATGTATCAGCTTGACTCTTTGCCAATTCCATTTTATCAACTGTCGCTTCTCCCTCCTTCATTTCCTTCTCAATTTCTAATGTGTCTTTATATTCTTGATTCTTCTTAGCCTTCTTAGCTTTAGCAGCGGAGGCGAGTTTTGCTGCTATTGCCTCATCCTCGTGTACTCGAAGGGGCAGTGATAACCAAGTGTTCAATAAATCTCCATGGATTGTGGTAGTTGTATTGTTTGATGATGCAGTTGCATTATTACACTGTTGCTTAATCATCTTAGCCATTAACCGTACAGCCTCTAAAGATGCCTCACCTTGTACATCTTTCGTAAACATTACAGATAGTGCATTGCAACATGATGTACGTACCTCGTCAGACGAACGATGATTCGCCTGACGGACAATAATTTGTAATAGATTTGAACGAAAGTTGAAGTTGTAATTAGTTTGTAATAATGCTGATAAGGCAAGTATCGATGTTGCAGCCAATGTTGTCGGAGGTCCAGTAGGTTGACTTTGATTCTTCTTTCCCTTCTTGTTGTTGTCTGAAGATGCAGCCCATCTTCTACCAAATTTTCCATCCTCCCAGGTCTTTTCTAATAGTTGTAAATATCGTTGATAAGATTGTAATAACTTACGTTCATAATCCCATTGTGCTTTAGTTTCTTTCGATACACGAACATTCATTTCAGATTCGGTAGGCAATCGTATCCGATATGCGGGTAATATATCTTGGAATATAGCCAAAAGTGATAATAATGCTAACCGAGAGGCATGTGCATCATGTCCATTGGTAGATAATGTGGCGAGATCTAATAATTTGTTCATTTTTGATTGTGTCTTTTGATACATTGGTTCCTTTTTAGTACCATCATCATCATCATCATTTTGTTCTGTGGTATCCTTGTAACCTTTATTATTAGAAGAGCTCTGAGCTGCTACGCCAATTGCAACTCGAGATGATGTTAATGCACTACTTGGATCTTCTAATATAGATTCACTCAAGTCGGCAATTAAATCTATACGTTGTTGTGGCATTAACTTATCAAGTGGTATACTATCGAGCTTTGATTTCTTGGGTTTGCTTGTGTAGTATGGGGTATCTTTTTGCATTGCCGCTCGTTTTGCTTGCCGTCTTGACATGGTATTTTCATCATTATTATTATCCCCTTTACTTGCCGATGGGCCGCGGCCTCTTTTCCTACTATTCTTTTCCATCATGGCCATATGTATGTTAATAGAGAATATTATGAAATGGTTGGCTTTGCTTGGTGATTTTTTTTCGGAAAGGATACCTCAAAGGATACCAAGACCATACTTCGCTCTAAGAAGCACACTTTGTTGCAATGGCAAAAAGGTCATACATAGTTCGCTCGGAGAGAGAGAGATAAACACAACAATACCTATAATGAGCAGAGTATGTCATTTCAAGTTAGTTCTATTGGGAGATACAGCAGTAGGAAAATCATGTTTGGTAGTTAGATTTGTTAGAGATGAATTCTTTGAATTTCAAGAACCAACAATTGGAGGTGAGATAAAAAGCAGCTGTTTTATCGTGCATGTTGCAATATAATACCTTTTCATAATATCAGCCTCTGCGGGAGATATAGTACTGGTATATATATATTAGATGATGGTTTTATTCGTCACTTCGCCTTTTCTTTCCAGCACATATGATTTGCACTTGCTCACACATAAATTCTGAATCTTCTCATAATATCTTTATACACTATACAACAATACTACATTTGAACAGCTGCCTTCCTAACACAAACAGTAGCATTAGATGATGCAACAGTTAAATTTGAAATTTGGGATACAGCTGGACAAGAAAGATATCGATCATTAGCCCCGATGTATTATCGTGGAGCTGCCGCTGCTATTATTGTTTATGATATTACCAATCCAGATTCATTTGCAGGAGCTAAGTCATGGGTTAAGGAATTACAAAGGCGGGGTGATCAGAATGTTGTTATTGCATTGGTAAGTATAGTTTATGTGTATTCTTTAAGTGTGTGCTATACATACTATGTATTCACATCTCACGCACTCTATATTAATCGAACCGTATATGTTGGTATGATAATTGATATCATATAGGCTGGTAATAAGGCTGATCTCGAGGCACGTCGTAAAGTAGATTTCAATGAAGCAAATGCATATGCAGAAGAGAATGGTATCCTACACATGGAAACATCGGCAAAGAATTCAAACAATGTTAGATCATTATTTGTTGAAATTGCTAAAAGTTTACCAAAGGCAACACAACAACCTGAAAGGGAGGCTTTCCCAATCATGCCACAGAAACAGGAATCGAGAAATTGCTGTTAATGTATGGATGAATGAATGGAGAGTTGAGAATATGAGTAGACTGTAAAGAAGACATTTGTTCATAGAGTGGAGTGAGTGGGAAAATGTTGTGGGGTTTAGTGAAATATATAAATACTCTCACGCAGCGTTTGGGATAGAATACGAGAATATCTGTCAGTGTGTAATGTTACTAATCAAACCGTTTAGATTACAAGGAATATCTCTTAGATAGTGTGACCAACTAAGTAGTGCTGAAGATTGTGATGCATTTAGTACTAAACATCTACACACAGAAACACCAAGACAGACCACTATACAACGTCGTGAGACCCATAAACTTCTTTACTTCACAAGTCCACCTCGCGCTTTCAAATCTTCAATCTCCTTATTCTCCATAGTAACACGCTTCACTCTTGAGTAAGGCGAAATATTATCATCTACAATATAGTCCCAAATCACCTTGACCCATGAATGGTAATGTGGCATCTCATCATAGTATTCGTTAGCAACCTTACGAACATCTGGCAAATGCTTACCACTGATGTTAGCAAAGTCATGATGTTCATTATGATACCCTACATTAAAGGTGAGCCAATTCAGAGGTCCGTAATAACTGTAAGTTTCTTGACCTTCATTCATGACGTAATGCTCGGCAATGAAATGACCAGCCACGGGGTGTAATCCCATGCCAAACAATGTGCCAACCACAAGATATAATAACTCCTTCAAGCCCCATACGTAAACAATTGTCAAATCAAATGCAACTATACAAGCGATGTTGATGAATTCCCACTTGGTTGGCTCTTTAGGACTAATAGCCAAAGGCCTTAATGAATAAAACAACGGCTGTAAGAAGCACCATAATACCTTACGAGGAGTAGAATGGAAGAACCAACCCTCGGCCTCACATGGTATATCTACATCAACAACATCTTCTCCTTGGAATTTATGATGCTCCATGTGGTATCGTTTGAACGAAGCAGCAGCGGGAATTCCCATTGGTAAATTAGCAAGTATGGCTAACCAACGGTTGGGTGTTACACCCTTGGCACCAAGGTTGTGTGATAACTCATGCATGGCAAGTGTCATCATATGATTAATCGATCCTGATAATGTATAACAACAGAATAACCAAGTATACCAAGGTGCACCTTGTAATAAATGAAGTGATAAGAGTTGGAAACCAACCCAAAACAGTACCTTGAATTTCGTACTTGTATCAATACCCATATAACTTTTAAGTACTGGATGTTCTTTTAATATCTCTTGCTTCCTACGCCTATGTGGCTCATCATTATCATCCCAGTAAAATTTCTCGGATTGGCTAATCTTTTCTGCACGTTCCTTTTGGAGGATTTCACTACCTCCAGCATTAATGCCAATCTGTGGTAATTTACACATGATATAATTGCTAAAAACTATATTAAACGATCTGCCGCTTTCTTGATCGCTCTTTGTTGCTAACTTGCCCACCAAACTTTGCCTTCTGTTTATTTTCTCAGTTTCTCAGCCAACTCATTAGTTTTCATGTGAAAACTCAATGATCGATTGTGGCGAAGCAACGTTTAAGAGTTTGTCTCTGAATGACCACTAAATAAACTCGTTAGTGTTACCTATTGTTACCTACTAGCACGCCGTCTTTTGTCAGTAATTGCAATAGTATTGGGGCTATATATACAGTATTTATCATCAGTGATATAAGTAGTAGTTTTTATCATCATACCAAATAAACAATTGCAAATCATGACGGCCCCAAGGTCAGAACCACCCACTGCCGATGCAGCAACATATGACCTTACCTCCAAAATCTCTCCATACCTCGATCTACATATGATGTTCCCCCTCCTTGAATACATTGATTCGTTAATCTCATCGAAATCAATCTCCTACAGTCCCCAGGATGTTGCCCAAGCTCGATTGGAATTGTTAAAACCCACACATATGGTTGATTATGCAATGGACATTTATCGTGAGGTACATGGTGAGAATGCTACTATTCCACAGGATATGGAAGATCAAAAGGCGGGCGTGTTCAAGTTAATGGAAGAATTAACCATCGGACAGGCCAAGTTTGAAGAGTTGTGTATGAATGAGGAGCTTCGGGTGAGTTTAGTTTTTATAATTTATATTATAATAATATGTACACCGTCTTTGTTACTTTTTGTTGTATTCTCTCATATTCTCCTTTTTATAAATCTTAGGCATCTCTCGTGAACAACAACCAATGGAATGTTAAATATCTAACATCCAACCCAGACTATGGAATCACAGCCGAAACTATTGAAACTTATTACAAATTTGCCAAGTTTAATTATGAGACTGGTAATTACCAAACCGGTCGGGATATGATTGAGAATTATATTTCTCTATACTCCTCTCCACCCAAGCAACGTAAGGAGGGTGAAGATGGTGATGAGGATGATGAGTTTGGTGTTGGTTCCTCAAGTGCCCCACAACAAGAGGAGGAGAAGATTGGTAATCCCAACATGTATTACCTAACCTCCATTGATACGTCACTCCTACAGGTATTGTGGGGTAAGTTATCATGTGAAATTCTCGTTGAGGATTGGGAAGAGGCATCTGTGGCATTAATTGCTGTTAAAACAGCTATTGAGTCACTTGCTTCGTCTCATAAGCTTACCCCCCTCGAGGCACTTCATCAACGTACTTGGTTGTTACATTGGAGTCTTTTTGTCTTTTGGAATGATGCCTCTGGTAAGGGATTGGAAAGTATGGTAGAATTATTCACATCGGAGAAGTACCTACAAGCTGTGACTACTCATGCGCCACATCTCTTGCGCTACCTAACCGCTGCCGTCTTGTTATGCAAGCGTCGTGCTGCCAAGAAGGCAGGGAGTAACTCAAATGCCGAGGGTCGTCGATTGTTACGTGACTTAATCAAGGTTATGCAGCAATGTGAATATTCCGATCCAATTGTTGAGTTTGTTGAACAACTCTCTGTTAAGTTTGACTTTGAGGCGGCACAATCCCAACTAGCACGATGTGAAACTGTCTTATCATCCGACTTCTTTTTGTGTAAGCAGACGGAATTATTCATGGAGGAGGCACGTGTATTTGTCTTTGAGAATTACTGTCGTATCCATCATAAGATTGATTTAACAACATTGGGGGAGAAACTCGCCATGGATCGTGACAGGGCTGAGCGTTGGATTGTTGATTTGATCCGTAATGCATTATTGGATGCTAAGATTGATTCTGAGGAGGGATGTGTAGTTATGGGTACAGGAAGTACAAGTGTATACGAACAAGTTATGGAGAAAACAAAGGAACTTACTGCTCGCAGTGGCGGTTTAGTTGTTAATTTAAGGTCATACCAAAATGATGTCAGAAGGGAACGCCTTTGTAAAGAGAGGCAGGCTAGAGAGGATTAAGGAAAGAAGTGACATCTTTTAGATATAGTGTAACAAGAAAGTAAGGAGAAGACTATGAAGTGTAAAATGAATTAAAGTTGAGCTTAAACCAAACTACTATTCTATGTCAAAAAAAAACAAATATCCCACAAAAAAATAACACAACAAGGTAGTGGTGGACACCCAAACATACGAATCGATCAGCTCGGTGATTTCCCTCAAAATTTCGGGATTCTCTTGTGTTCGAGGTGTGGGCGTCTTGTCATAACTCCACCATGAGTGATGCATATGCTACAGTACACATTCCCAAGTCCTTACCTATACATGGGATGGCTTTGACAAGCACTGGCAGGAAAATAGAGCACAACAAGGTAGTGGTGGACACCCAAACATACGAATCGATCAGCTCGGTTTCCCTCAAAATTTCGGGATTCTCTTGTGTTCGAGGTGTAGCCGTCTTGTCATAACTCCACCATGAGTGATGCATATGCTACAGTACACATTCCCAAGTCCTTACCTATAC
>Ga0214477_100061_pt1 | contig 66121 bp, 51 predicted proteins | sample M1_20Mar14CPVII9_FD_165058 | JGI IMG/M metagenome (GOLD analysis project Ga0214477, IMG submission 165058) | Marine eukaryotic communities from Monterey Bay, California, United States - M1_20Mar14CPVII9sort6BwellC16 | ecosystem: Environmental > Aquatic > Marine > Unclassified | place: USA...
TTTAGGTTGTCACCATGACTCGTTGACCTATGCACTAGATATTGTTCATCAGCTCCGACTACAAGTGTATATAAAATAAATGTCTCCTACAGTACTCCGATTTGGTGAAGTAAATAACATCTCACTACCACACTATCTACCCAGACTAGCGGAGTTTCAATACTCAGGTGAAGTCATCATGTGCATCCGTTATCAATGAGTTGTGATTGAATGGGAGTCGTGAGAAACATGGATAAGTTTCTTTTGCAATGTATGGAGACCAAAAATCAGAGGAAAACACGTTTCATATCAGTTGAAAGGCCAACTCAGAGTATCGACTGATAATCCTACTCCTCCACGTTATAGCCGTTGCTTTATATAATCAGCGAATAGGCCTTACAATAAATACAAGGTACACCCTCATCACACCTCATATAATTGCAATCGATTACCTACCCATACTGCTACTACTACTAAATATAAAGCACCAACATATCATGTTATTCAAGTCTATTATTATTCTCCTTTCAACCATCACCCAAGTGGCCCACGCCAAGAGCGGTTACATGAAGTTGGAGAAGAATGCTCTCGAAGTTATGGATGCCATCGATACTGACCTACCGACACATCATGCAAGACGGTTGAAGAAAGACAAGGACAAGAAGGACTCCAAGGATGATGAAGAAGAGGAGGAGGTTGGGATCGTTGAATCCATTGAGGAAGTTGACTCTACCAGCTTAATTGCAGGCGGCATCCGTTTGTCAACCCTTGCCGCCGACTCAACAGATTGGAACCGAGGTACTTATTCCACCATCTCCGCCCGTTCGGGAACGGTCAAGGTTTATGTTCCTGCTGAGGCTCGGACTGGCGACAGTCTCTTTCTCTTCTTGAGGTAAGCAGCTCACCTATGTGTATCATGCATAATTAATTAATTATCAGTTCATATACTAACTCAACACCTCCATCATATCTCTTTCTTTCAATTATTAGTCGCACTGATGGATTGCTACCACTTCGTATCAGTGGATGGAAGCGTGGTGCCGAGTGCTTTAAGACGAGGAATCGTCAAGACAACTGTATGAGAGCAGCTCATTGTATTGAAAGGGATGGCCCTTACTGCTTAAAGTTTAGGCGTGATGGAGAAGTGGGCAATGGTCGGGATCTAGCTACAGTTTTGTTCTATCGTCACCTGAAGGCTGATGATCCTGGCTGCTTCACTATTGACATTCCAGGCGGCACTACAACTTGGGCGATTGCTACAGTTGTCACGGGTGTCAACAAGAACAAGTCGATTGGACGTGTTTCTGGCACTTCTTGTGATACTGAATGGCAGAGTGCTTTTCCGTCTGTATACGGAGACAAGGATGACGTCCTTTTGTTATCTCAGTGCTTTGATGATACTGCTCTTAAGAGCCACTTCCGTCCTCCTGATTCTACCGAGCTCCTTGGTTTCACCAAGAGTGTCGACGAGGCTGGCTTCCTCTTTGGAAAGAAGCTTGATAAAGACGGTCAAACTGGAGAGTTGATCACGGGAGGGCCAGGCAAGTCCAAGTTTGTGTTGTTTTGTTGTGTGTTATGGTGTGTTCAATATGAAGAATCGGCCATTCGAATACTTCATTCGAACTTAGTTTGCCTTTATTTGATTGCCTCTACAAATCACGTGTACTGACATTTGTTGCAATCAATTCTCTCGCATCTTCCAGGTGGTCCCAAGTGTAAGGATGCGATGCTGTCGGTTATTGTTAATAGGGCTTAGATTATATGTGTATTTGTCTAGACTTGTAGAACTTCACTTCGTAATGGTTATGAATGATGTTGCAGTTTATACGCGATGATGATGGCATGAGAAGGAAGTGTATATGATGGTGTATGTGTTTTGATTATGATGATGAATGTTTGGTGATGATATTCAGTAGCTTTTTAAGTGCAAGTAACTTCGGCATTAGCTTATGACCACCCCTATATCTATGCCTTTTCTCATTGATGATCAACCGAGTTGAGCAACAGCCACTAGTGCCCTTGTTTTGTACGCACTAATATTGATTTGAGAAACAATATTCGATATCTTCTCCTCTTCTTTCTGTATACCCTCAAGCAACTCTGGATCAGCCTTTGGGTTCATACTAATATCATCTAGCTTCCTTCGAATAGGCTTTTGTGATAGAGTAGCTTTCTCAGAAAGGAGTGACCGAAGTTGATCGAGAGTCGAAATCAAAGTTGATACTTCTATTCCTGGATAACACGATGCAAACGACCAAGCCTTTTTCAAAGCATCATCGACTTGTGTTAGTGAGAGGATAGTATCGTCAAGCTGCTGTGGAGAGTCGCCGTCTTCATTGATTGTTAACGAGTCTTTTAGACCTTGAATACTCTCATCTGAAACTCCTCCACTAGACAAAACCTCGATCAATTTAGATGAGCATTCTTCTATCTCATTGTTGATGCGTTCCCTTTCTGGAAGATGTGCGTTGTATCACGAGTTGAGGAAAGAGGCGATTGTAATTTTTGTTAGTAGGGAGTTTTACAAAGGCAAGCTAAAGCGAAGCAGACGTACCTGCATTTTCCATTTCTACTAACTTCCTCCGACCAGCTTTTGATTGTTTACCACTCCTATTGCCTTTAGGAGGCAACCGTGTTGACATCTTATCAATTGTTTTTAATGCAGAGAATTAATGATAGTTCACAATAATTCTAATGACCGTTGTAAAATTTCAAATAGAGTCGCACTGAGCTCATAATCTACTCTACTATTACAACCACTTTTTCGTTTTCATATAATATTCTTTCGTTTGTTTGTATATTGTATAAAAGCATCGGTGAAGAATATAGTCGATGCTACAGGAATAGACACAGCGACAATATTCTTAGACATGCCTCGATATAAGAATGAATATCCCAGCTCTTTATGTAATGACTTGATTGCATCTAATAAACTCAAATTTGTCTTGAACATTTCATTTCGTATAACATCTAATGGGTTTGTCAATGCTGAGAATAGATGAATTGTGTTAGAAAGAGAGACAAGTCATAATATATTTGAAATCGTTGAAATGTGCATTTGCAACGAGAAACACATACCTGCGCCAGCAACTCCAGCTGCTGCCGATTTGATCGCGGAGTGTATTAATTGATCTCTATCTTTTGTTGTACTTTGTGGATCTACCTTTGGTAGTACTCGTTTATAGTCCTTTACAAAAATAGCCGTGCAGTACTTCGGAACTGTCTTCAAAATGCCAGCACTTGTGCCATGCCACAAACCAGCAATGCCATTACTCTTATATATTTGTTTTAATGATTCTCTAATGTTTGGAACATTACTTTCAGGGTTTTGGAGAAGAATTGTTGCTCGAACCAAGGGCATGTTAATAATCTGAACACAGGAGCTAACAATTAATGGGGGCACAATCGTTGCAGTGGTATGTTCAACACCCATGGTTTCTAATATCTCCTTTCCTCGATCGCTACCATAAAATATCGCTGCTCTTGCCCAACTCATACCCATAACGGTAGCACTAAGACCTTTATAGGGCGGTGAAAAGGCATATAGATACGGTGCCAATGACGATGGTACTGATGAGGGAAGATTCATCCCAACTACTCGAAATCCACTTTGCCCGAGCGCCGATGCACGCCATAACGGGTAGTTAACGAGTGCAGCCAATGTTGATGCTGAGAAGTATTCTATTGGATGTTCTCTTGCTGTAGAACCGCCTCCCATGTTTGCTTGATTTTTTAATGTTGTTCTCCAAGTATAGTGTTAAATTTGTAAGTTATTATTATTAGTAGTAATGTTATCCTATATTGTAGGCAGGTGCACTGAGTCTGTAGGGAGGTATAATGGTATATGTGAAAATAAATATTAATCTGATATGCACCCTGTTGTTCAGTAAAACTTGTTAGATACAACTATACAACCCACACAACGCTAAATGATACTGATGACTATATAATAGTATATTTAAGCAATTAAGATGATACTAATAGTACACCACTACAACATTATCGACGTGTTCTTGCGCATGGGGGTGAGAAGTGAAAAAAATTAATTATTAGAAGATAGTAAACGAATGACTGAGCGAGTAAACGCTTCAAAGGTACAGTTTTGCGTGCCAAGTGCCAAATCTCAAATCGGCTTATCTTAAGTAGTAGATAGCGCATAAAGCATCATTACACTAGCTTATTATAAGAAAGGAGATCATTCTTTGGTCCAACATAAATCTTGGTTTATTTGATATAAAACTCTCGACTCCACTCTCCATCTCCTCACTTTAAAGATGAGAATAGATAACTCAGGGATGAGGATAAATAACTGGGGTTACTTGATCCCCTGTATAAAAGATCCCTGGCCATCGGTAGCAATATGGGGTGGACTATTTGCAGGTAAGTAATTGATACCACATGTAATAATCATATCTTTTCTTTGAAAACCCTAATCGTATGACTGCAGGTATTGACGCAATACAGTATGGTATCTTTAATCCCCGTATGTTGGTAAAACAATGGGGAATGTACACAGCAGGATTGTGGTCGTATCATGCTCTAATATGCCCAATGGAGGTAATACACGGTAGAAAGTCTGCATTGCAGTAAGTGAAATAGTATGTGGATATAATATTATTAATTAAGATATGTAATATGTAATGTGTATACATGTGAGACTAATGTGACTTCTGTTTACCTAGTAATGCGGCTTCAGCAGGTACACTTGGTTATTTAGGTGTTAGTCGAGGGGTTATAGGCATACCATTCATTAATCCATATCAAGCAATGTATTTCAGATATCCTGCTTTGCTAGGTGGGGCGGTTTACGGCGGATTGTTTGGATGCATTGCATTCTTTTTAGAAGGCAAACCAATCTGAGTGACTGACGTTGGCAAAAACAATACACATATTGGACATGCTTCATATTTAAAATATATCAATTAGAAATTAGATTGGAGTGCACATCATAAATATGATAAGAATGATAATCAAATCTGATTGTGCGAAATATAACTCCCTGTAAAATCACTTTCGTTTCCAAATGGTAACATCATCTACTTTCATCCACCATTGAGGGCATTTAAGCTCTACCTCCAATGTATAGTTCTCTTGTAAAAATGTCTGAAACTTTCGAGATGAACAGAATCCACAATCTGGTGTTGCACCTTCCATTAACTCAATCTGTGATTCCCTCTCTCCACAATAAATGACAGTCTCTCCGCCTGATTCATGATATTTTTGCAAACAATCAATATCCCAAATATCAGGCAATGTTGATCCTTCTATAGCAACATGACTGTTATCTATTGCATCAGGATTGTTTGGCCATACCAAAAGGAGAGCTCTATTTGAGTGGTCAGTACTGTTATCACTACCAAACACAGTAGATGCATCACCTTTTTGAACAGAAAAGAATGTTCGAGAGCCAAAGTATTCATTGCTTTTATCTTCTTTTAACTCTTGAGTAGGACTCATATCATGGGCAACAACATCGGCACCAAGCCGAGATAGAATGTAGCTCCAATAGCCAGTACCTGCTCCCATTTCAACAATTCCTGGCCCAGCATGCTCAATGATTTCCTTCAAGACAGCATTACTAGGAGTACCAAAGGCTAGCGTGTGTTGCAATGGACTAACAATTATATCATTCAACAACTCCAGTTGATTTGGAATTCGTCCTCTTTCTCTATGGACCTTGAATGCTCTATGCATTACTTCTTGAGTGTCTACACGACGAGCATCTTCTTCATTGAATACTTCAGCTTCCTTCCGAACTTTGAATTGAGTGCATAATATTGTTTCTCGTTCTTCAGTTGTTGGGTGGTTTATGTATACTTGTCGAAGTGCCAATGGTACAAGATCAAAAATCTTTTGATGAATGATTTCGTACAAGTTAGCATCCTCATGAGGATATGACTGAAATGCCTTCTTGTCAAATAGAACATCTGGACTAATATCCAAGTACTTTAAAAGTGCAGATACGATTCGTTCATCTTGTGAAGCTTTGTTGTTTTCGCTCTCATCAGTATCTCTTCGTCTTGATGCTGGTATAAGCACATCACTAACAAACTCCATCAAGTCAATAGACTTTCGTTCTTCCTCCAGAATAGATCGAATGGACTCTATTTCACCCGTCTCATCTAAATAATTCATGATGACTTCTTTACATTTCATTGCTCGTTCGGGATCATCTTCACTATATGTTCGAATTAGACCAATACAACTCTGACCCCAAATAGTACGCATTGTAGCATCGGCATCTCCAATGTCTAACAAACATGCAATCAATTCATGATTTAATCCCTCACATGCATAATGCAATGCAGTGTATCCACAATAATTTCTTGCATTGACATTGATCTCCCAGTCATCACTACCATTGCCTTTTAACAATAAAGTAAGTGTTGCAAGTCGTTCTTCAATTGACGGTCCACCCTTCTCATATGACGGTATGTCAGGTAAACAACATGCCATTAATGCAGTCCATCCTTCATCATCTGTCATATTTGGATTAGCACCTCGTGATAGTAGTAAATGTACCGCAGCAGGATGACAGGACCGTGATACTAAATGTAATGGAGGACGTTCACATGCACCAGTTGTCGATGTTGGTTGATTGGGATTTAATCCAACTTCTTCAATTAGAAATTTTGCAATTGATAGAAATGTTGATAGCGGTGTACTTTTCTGATCGTTATTGTTATTACTATTATCATTGGTACTTCGAGATGACAATAGTAATCCTAAACAAGTTGCATACAACAAAGGTCGACCATCGGATCCATACTCATGTTGGAAGGGAAAGTATTGACGTAAATCTTCTACTGCAGGACATACCAACTCAGAAGAGAATGTAGTCCACTCACATTGAAATGGAGACGAGTTGTTTGCAGGTATTGCAGAGGAGGGTATTACTTGACCACATGATTGAATTGCTTCGATAATGCCCTTGTTAAGTGCATCAACTAGCTCGTCTGACGTGATTGATGGTCCGCCCATTTGATAACCGTCATCATCTTCTGATACTTCGCCTAGATTGGACATACTGTTACTAGACAGTGGTTGCCGACTGCCGATATCAATTCACTATGTAAGTAAGGTAACCCTTCTCTGATACTAATAATATAAGTTGAAAGTTGGATGGCATGGCATGCACCGAAATTGTTTCGATGCCGCTGTTATTTAAGGGGACCACCACCAATTTATATTTCAACTTTGTATCTGCGGCCTTGAACTCCATATTACAATGGTGACGTCGGACCTTTAGTATTGCAAAGGTGAAGATATAGTAAATATTGATCTCTACTCTAGACTCAGTGCATCAATTACTAGAAATGATTTTGCTATACATAGTCTCATAAAAATGAACACTCACTTTGAACTTTGATATCGTACTTTATTTGATGATATTGATACCGTATGTTTGGAATGTTATGCAAAAATATTTTTTTTAGTAAGTTTACATAGCCGACCCATATATCGATGGAAAGCTTATATAAAGGCCTATCCATTGATGCATCATATAGTGCCATAACTTATTTGGTGCGTGAGTTATGTTGCATCCAATGTTGAGCTGACTTTTCATAGTCGACTGCAAAGGAAGGTATCCATGTAAAATTATAGTCTTGACTACCTTCCACACTCAAAAATAGGCCACGAGTTCGATCCCCGATGGTATGTTTTTGAACCCACTTTGAAATTGGAGGAATTTAATTTGCAATGAAGATATGTACTAGGTCCTTTGTTGTTTTTACGAAGCAAAGTTCAGTTCATGTAGTTTGCTTCATAAAAAGAACGAAGGTCTAACTCCAAATATTGACTTCAAAATAAATTCCTCCGTTTTCAATTTTGCATTTCATTCCAAACATACGGTAGTTGATAGGTCCCATCTTGTTATTATCGTTCCCAACCACATATCTCTCTGTTCGTATTATATTGCTTGCGTATTAGGTCGAGAGTGTAGTAGTACTGGCGTGCACACGCTCATATCATAGGCGCGCACATATATCAAACCCAAAGGGCTCATCCAAATTTTGCATAAGATCTGAATGAACAAGAAGATGGTTACCTTTGAATTCATAGATGGGAATATAGGTGTTATCCGAAACAGAGCATCACCAAGTAGTAAGGGTTCAAAACATCGAAGAGGTGTCACATATCCATCTCCTCCAATGAGCCCTTCGTGGGGTGTGGCAGCTGATAACGATGCTTGTCAAGGTTCACCATCAAAAAAGTATCATGGTAGAAGAAGAGGTAGAAGAATACCAATATCAGCGGGGAAATTATTCCTTTATATGATAATAGTTTCTTTAATAGTTGCAATATGTACGGGTATAATGCGTCACAGAAGTCAATATACAATGCCCACTGCCAATAACAATACGAATACTACAGAATCTCAACAAGTCGAAACAAAAGTTAAAGCATCAGAAGAAGCAAAAGCAGCAGCAACTACGAGTAGAAAGTTGGATGCAATCCAACCACTAAAGTTAGATTGGTCACACTGCAAAACTAAACCACCAACACAAAAGGCTAAACCAACAATAGATAAGAAGATTGAGCCATTATGGCTACCGGCATATCCGACATCAATCCCCATGTTGCATTACTCAGAACTAGTAGAACAATTGACTGGAGTTGAGAATGGACATAAGACGTATTATAGAACTTCACCAACATTGAAACGATGTCATATATTGAATAGGGATGTTAAAGTTGGTGCTGTTACTTGTGAGAGTGTTCATCGTAAGTATAATTTGGAGATATCAGTGTGTGTTGTTTGTTTGTAGTAGTCTTATACTAAGTACAGTTTGGAGTTATCAGTGTGTGTTTGCAAGTAGTCTCTTACTCACACCTTCACATTTCAACAGCAATCGTACCGGCCAACAGACCAAATCCTGCTCAACAATCCTCGGCCTTTGGTAATGTCGTCTTACTATCATTAAGGAATCCAATCACTGCCTTCCCATCGCATTATCAATCAAAGGCAGAGGCATACCATAGTCAAGTTGGACAAGTGAACAAAGATAATTGGATCAAATTTAGAGAACAATATGTAGGCAGTGGAGAAGGATTAACAGACGGCAATAGTCACTTATTCAAAGAGTTTAAGAACTTTGTCATGACATGGAGAAACATGGAACCATACTATGTAGCAGAATACATGCCATATGAAAGTTGGGCAGATGAAGTGAAAGGCCCGGCCATGATTAAAAGGATAACTCAAGTACTGATCAATGAGGGATTTCCAGTAAGGTATGATCCTGACAATGAAGATGATTTCAGAGATATATCATGTCTATGGCATAAGCTAATTTATCTACCAATGGTAGAGGAGGGTAAGAAACGTTCAGATTGGTATGAGTCCGAGTATACAAAAGAACAATTGTCAATGTTAATAAGTGGATTAGAAAAGTTCTCTATTGAAATCGCCGACAAGAAGCGTCCAGGCGATGAACAGCTTATTGAAATCTTACATGAGTACATCGAGACAATTCGTATGAAGATGTGATTACAAAGCATACTTCCTGGCAAGCACAGCAACTCAAAGTAGGAGGAGCCGCTGTGGTTGGTATCATTAATCTCAATCTGCCAATCAGCTTTCATCAGTTGGGATCGCAAATACATTGAGGCATCATAAGTTGGCTACATATTGGCTGGTATACTTGAAGAATTCAAGCCTTCTTCAACTTCCCAATGCATCTCTTGTGAACTTTACACATGAGAATATAGTTCCTAGGATACCAACGACGCCTCCAATGCTCAAGATGGCCATTGAAACACGGCTGTAGCCTTTCAGTTTGAATGAGAATAGAGCTGGCAAGATGAATGCTAGCAAAGTACCCGTCCCAGCCCCCACAAGGTCTAGGACATCTCCCAAGGATGGACTCTTGATTGCACAGATTGTAACAATAAACCATAGTGTAAAAGTAAGGATAGTATGCCATAAAAATGTCAGTTGTCTACCATCTCCATCTTTGAGCAACCAACTTGGAGTCGGTACCACAACTGAAGATATAGTGGTTTCATCTGAGCCAAACGATCCAGATCGACTCGATAGTGGAGAGGGGTTAATTTCCTTGCCTCGATCTCCGCCTATGTTTCTGATTACACCTCTTTCATCATCTTCTTCAGAAAGTAGAGCTTGGGTTATATCCCCACCTTCCCCATGTTCATCATACCAGTCGTCACCTGTTCCTACATTCGAACCAAAACGTCCCCAGAAAGAAGGTCGCTGCATTTGTACAAAGCTTGACTCATCATTGATATCTCTCCGTTGTCTCTTGCTTCTTTGCTTTTGTTTCATTTGTTCCCAAATGGCAGAAAATACTGCAACAGTTGTATCAATCATAGGACTACACATATTGTACCGCTGTAAGTTGTGTTTGTAATAGAATGCATGAGCATCCACAAACACTAATATACTCATCTCTCTACAGGTGAGAAAGGGTAATGGGAACGTCAAAACCATTGTCAGGCATAATAAGAGTCGTGCTATATTGGCCAGTGTCAACGTTTCGGGATAGCCCATTAGTACATCTGCTGGTGTTTGTGTTCCGAAAGTTAGGTAGGCAAATATACCGAGCGCCAACGATGATTGAAGTGCCAATGCAATCGAGTTTGTCGATACTCGTCTCCATATTCTTGGAGTCCGTATTGGTGGAGGTAGACTCTCATATGCCAAATTGACTGTATGATGACATACAAATGTAAACACAAAGCAACCAAGTGATTCCACAAATCCAGTTAATGATCTAATCTCAATCCAATTATCATCGAATGATGACTGGTTGGTTCCTCCCTCTGGATTTGTACAAGTAAAGTAGAGATATATTACTACCAAAACTAGAAATATAATGCTCAGAATGGAGATGAATGAAAACTTTGCCAATGGTTTCATTGTTCTGGGACATGATAGAGGTAACATAAACAGAGCACTAATCCAAAAAGCAAGAAAGTTGTCATCATATATCCAACTATTGTCACTTTCTGTCCCTGTAAAAGTATTGCTTGGTGAAGTATCTCCAATCACAATTCGACGTAAAGCCGGGCCAAAATTATCTCTTACTACCACAACATATGCAACTAAACATCCAAAAGAGTAGAGAGATTTTGATAATAAGACTGCCAATCGGCCATTAGCTCCAAATGCCGCTCTTCCTAACTCTTCATATGTACATGGTTGTATTGGGTCATCATACCTCTTGAGAAGCTTTGTATTCTCTATCCCAACTCGTTTGGGAGTTGTTCTATCTGCATTATTATTTAAATGGTTCAGTGGTGAGAAATCGCGTGGTTCTGTGACATTCATAGTCAGCAGTCCTTCTCCTTCATTTAATTTGTGACCAATTTCCAAGCCAGTATTCTTTAAAGGCGTTTTAAAGTTTTCATCTTCTCTAAAGCCAGTATCTTGTCCATCATCATCTTCTTCCTTTGCCATGAGAGGAGACGAATCTCCCGTGTCTGGAGATGACTTTTCTTGTATCTCTTTGTTGTCTTTCTCATCCGGAGATGTTGTTGTTGCTACTACTCCATTTACTTCACCAATGTAGTTTGTTGCTGGACTTAAGAGATCTAGATTCTTTGATTGATCATTTCCATCATCATTATCTTTTGATTCGTCAATTTTCTTCTCTGCTTCATATCTCTCATTAGCCATGAATATATCATTATCTTCGTTACTATCTGCAAAGCTCACAACATCTTCTTCCTCAACGTCTTCTTCGACATGTTGTTGAAAATCTATTTCTATACTCTCATCATCTCTATCATCATGTTCACTATTATTCCTCAATCTAGCCAAGGCAATAACCTCAGGACAGCTACTTAAATCAACAATAAGATCTAATGATTGTTTCATCAAGTATGCAAATGTGCATAACATTAGTATGGATATTAATCCACCACTTGCTGCAAATGCTCCCCCCAAGCCCATGGCACCAGCACCAATTATTGAATTTGTAAAGTTAAATGTTGTACCTATTATGGCTCTTTTATCTGACCATGTTATATACTGTTTCTTTTCTTTTGATTCATGCACATTATTGTTATTGTTGTAGGAATTATCATCATCATTACCTTCATCTATTGTAAGTTCAAGCTGATTAAACCAAGGATGCGATGCACTGTATTGTTGTGATTCATTGCTATTCTGTCGATCTTTTTGACTATGTCCCGATGAGTCTATAATATCTTGTTGTTGTGACACTTCAGATATATGTGGTGGAAAAGATCGCTGGGGAGGTATAGGTGACATGTTATCTTGACTGATATTAACATTATTATAATATTTATTATCTTTAGCAGGAGTAGGTGCTGGTGATTTCAAACCAAAGTAACTAAATGGTAGATAGGAAGTGATACCACTTTTAGTTGATGCTGGTGTTTGATTTACATAAGCCTGTTGATTTGGTGTTGCTGGCATGGGAGTGTTATTATTATTAGATCTTGTAGGATGGTAGTAATCATCGCGTAGTTCTAAATCATCATCATCATTACGCCTTGCACCCATCAATATACCTAGAGGAGAGCGCCATGTTGTTGTCATCTTGCTTTATTTGTATTCTTTAGTGTGCAGAATTCTTTACGAATACTCTAGAGACTAGGCTCTTTATTGTTAGATCGAAAGTAGCGCTATCGCTTGACCTCTACAATGAATCGAAAGATGTTGAAGACGGATCCACTATATTGCAAGTCATGCTTAATACTATTGAGCATAATAAAATCAAGCCGCTTGCCGCCTTCTATTGATCTCAGCTAAATTTTGATATTGGATACCGTTTAATCGCTAAAGGTTCTTTATGTCATTGACTCCTAGCCAGTGGCCAGAGTGCAATACTTGCATTCAGTGTACTTTGTTAGTCTACCGAAGATATTGTATAGTATTGCAATAAAAGTGGTTATTTTAGTATTATATCTTCATGAACATAAGATATGTCCTGTCGACCACCAACCAATACAACATACTTGACAATTGGTCAAGATTTATTTTCCATCAGCGAATATGTAAATTCACAATATAATTATAGTTTACACCATCAAGTTAAAAACTTGACATTGAATGATACATTGAATGATGATAGTGTTAGAAGAAGTAGTACATCTATCTCAAACTTTGTTCCTTCTGGTAAGACATATGTGCATTATTTGATATAAAGTATACTGATGTTACGACATATCATACGCCGATGATATCGCTCACTGCACATCCTTCTTCTATTCAACACAAATCTTCAGCATATATGGTATACACAGATCTAGCAGGATTGAAAGGTTTATGGTCTCCGACAGATTATGGTTCGGGTATCGAGTATGCAGATGGTGTATTAAATCTCTTTCCATCACCACCGGATAAACAGTTATATGATACAACAACACAAGCTTCAACTGGATTACAAATAGGTTTATGGTTAAATGGCACACAGGGATGCTTCTCAATTGTCGCCGGTGAAATGGATGTCCAAATCAAATCACTGATATCCTATCTAGAACATTCTCGTGCATCAAAGATCTTTCTTCGATTAGGTTATGAATTTGACAATCCATCATTTGGCTACTCGGATGATCCATCAATGTATATACTTGCATTCAGGAAGATTGTTGACGATTGTCGAGAACACTTAACAAAAGATGCACTCAAAAGAGTGTTATTCGTTTGGCATAGTTGGGCAGCGCCAATGGCAAAGAAGAGTTTGACACTACAAAAGTTTTATCCTGGTGACGACTATGTTGATTGGATTGGTATATCAATCTTTCAACAAGTATTTGATTGGTCGCCAGATTGGGGTGGACGTATGTCTGATGTAGAGAATGTATTGGAATTTGCAAAGCAACATGACAAACCAACAATCATTGCAGAAAGTACACCATTTGGAGGCATTGAACTTAAAGAATCGAGTAATGATACCAAACTTTATCTCGCAGAAAATGAATACGACCATGACGAATGGGAACGGTGGTTTGGCAAAGTTATTGACATCATCAACAAGTATGATGTATCAATGTGGTGTTATATTAACTGTGATTGGGAGAGTCAACCAATGTGGAATAAAGTCGGCTTCGGTCAGACACTACTATCATCAAACAAAGACGTTATGTCCAAATGGTATGAAAAGATTACAAGTAATGGATTGAAAGATAGACAGTTTCTATTTGCAGGGTCTCTGGAAAACTGTGGAAAAGATATCGTCTATTTGAAAGAAAACAACACACAATCAACAAGATTTGGCTTATCCCACTTTTATTCATTTATATTGGTACCTTTTCTTGTTGCATCTGGGGCCTTCTTCATTCCATACTTTGTCTTAGGCAGAGAGAAGAAGAAGTCCAAATCGGGTGAGAAAAAGCCTCTTCTTGCCAATATTGACGAGTCAATTTCTCTCTCATCCCGGTCTACTAATAAAAAGTCCCTCATCAGTAGATGATAACAAAGTGTAGAATAAAACTCTTTAAGTTCTTCTCTTCTCCTTGAAACTTTTCCTCTGTTACTTATAGAAAGTTTGAATATAAATGTATTTCCTAGTAATGTTTTGATACCATCTAATCAAATAATGCGTTTTATAAATATAATTCGTGTCTTCCAAACTGAAATTGTTAATGTTGCAGTAGTAAATGCTTTGATGATATATTATCCAATTATACATTTATAAAATTGGTGATATTCTTGATCAACATATTTATTCTGACATATAATATTATACTATGTTTTCCAACTTGTGATGTTTGCTGCAAGTCTTGGTTTAGTAATGAATAAATGTCAACTTATTCCCAACTTTCATATTCGGTATCATTTCGCCGCCATAAACCAGATATTCCATTATGAGTGAAGGCTCTCAGCCCTTTCGTGTGGGGATTAGTTGAGCATTGTTGCAGTATAGAGTATGTATGGGTATGGGTCAACCAAAGTTGGATGAAAAAATATGAGACTATACATACATCATATCTTACCGTTCGCTATTCGTACGAGGCAGTCACAACACTGCATATATGAGTTGATGCACCCTCTCAGAGCCAATAGGCATCTCTGGCAACAACTTGTGATTACGGTGAGTGGATTCCTTGCCATGTTGGGGTAAACCTATCTCTCTAAATTATGTTCGATGTTCTGTAGTGTCTCGATATAAAGTATCTATTATCTTTATCTTTATTCATATGATATGAAAATGTATCTTTTACCTTCTATTGCAAATAATACCAGCAATGATATATACATATATTAAATTCTTACTGCCGTCATATGAGGTGGGAGAGATTAACTTGCATGGGACATCTACTTATGTCTCAAAAAACTTTTGCCTCCCCGCCTCCCCCCGTTTTTGAAGGATACCAATTGCTCAGTGACGCTGACGGTCTTTGAATAATAAGTTATCCAAACACCTTTATTGCACAGTATCGTATATAATAAGTAGAGATTGGGTATGATTATATAATATTTTACTTCACTTTGACAAGTTGCTGTAGTCTCTTTGACCAAAGATTGTTGATCCAACACGAATACTTGTGGCACACTTTGCAATTGCAACTTCAAAGTCACCTGACATACCCATACTTAATTCTAATTCACTTGCATTCTTTTCCAATATTGTAGCAACCTCATCACGACATGATTTTAATGTATCAAAACAACTATGATCTCCTGGTGCTCCAATAGTCATTAATCCGTCAATTGATAGAGAAGTACATTGCTCTGATATTTGTTTCACTAAATCCATTACTTCACTGCCTGGTGATACACCACTTTTCGATTCTTCTCCACTTGTATTAACTTGTATGTATATTCCCAACTTTTTCTTATCTTCATCCGATTCATCCTCATTCAATGTTTCAACTGCACGGTTTAGCTTTGTTGCTAATTTGATTGTACTTATAGTTTCAATACATGCAAGTTTATCTAGACCAACGGTTTTTACTAATGATGCAGCTTTGTTGGATTGTAGTGGTCCAATGAAATGCCATTGTACATCGTCTGGCATGTCTTTAGATTTTGACATTAATTCTTGTGCATAATTTTCACCAAAACAGCGTTGTCCCGTCTATAAATATGAAAGATATACTGTTAGTATGCTTATTGATAAAACACATACTTATCATGCACTCGGGTATATTTGTGCAAACATACTCAATAATTACAACTAATAAATTATGTTATTGCTCACCTCATATGCAGCTTCCAACAATTCTAATGGTTTCGTCTTTGATACTGCAACCAATCTCACACTTCCAGACGGTCTATCGTTCGATGATATAGCATCATCCATCCTTTGTTTTACCGATGCTATATTTGATGCAATATTTACATCTGTTGTCGCTGCTTCTGAAGGTGTAGACATATTGATATTTGTGGTGGTGAATTGCTGAAGTGATGGTTGTATCTTGTTTGGGGGTCCGCAGAGTGCCGCTCTCGTATTTGACGATATGTATGGATATACAGAGAATGCTAATGTTGTAGATCTTAAGCTGATTGATGTTGCATACGCTAATACGCAAGCAGCCGTCCTCCTATTTGCCATGTTAGTCTATGTTTATGGTGGTGACTAAAACTCTCATAATTTTTTCTGGTAGCGTTATCTATCTTATGTCCGAAGAGGCTTGGTGTTCGATCTTTATTCTTTCTCTATTCTCACTTATACTGGTAATTCGATGACAGTGCCGATAAACAGATTTCATGCACCTCCTGGATTTTATTGTCTTAGGCTGTAGTCGATGATATGTATTGTATTGAATGATGTGTTTTGGGAAATAGAAAATAGATATATTTTACAATTGAAGAGGATTGCGACTGCAATATCTAATAAAGTTCCTATAGATAGATTTTGGATAAGGAGGATATTATGTCATTATTGCAAAAGATTACACATCCTAAATCTAATGGCAGTAAGCGGTTGAAGAAGGCCTTTGGTGTTAGTTGCAAAGACCCCAAAGACAATAGTATTATAGAGCATGAATCAAGAGATGAAGATACCAAGGCCAAGTGCAATCGTAGGCAGAGCGATCTGATGAATCAACTAACAAATATATCCAATGAGAGCTATAGTAAAGGAGTAAATCTTTTATCATCCAAAAGGTATGAAGATTCTCGAGACTGTTTTGAAGCATCTCTTAATGCAAGGCTGTATCTATATGGTCCTGAACATGAATGCCTGATAGAAGTACATCGACAACTAGAGCGTATTGCAAATATACAAGGAGACAGAAAGAAGGAGGCTTACCATCAACATAGGATACATCAAATATATTCTACCCGAAAGTCTGCTAGAATCTTAAGTCAGAACAGATATACTTCTGGAGCGGTGGATTGGAGTAGAATTTGATACAGTGGAAGATTAGGTAGTAATGATAGTAGATGATAGTGAACACGGAAAGTTTTACCTTGAGCTTAATGAGGTAAAACATAAACCGTTACAAATGTTGTAGATGATTAATTAGCACCTGCTATCTTTATCAACTATGAAATACCAATTCCTCATTATGAATGCAAAATGATCTCAGGAACCATATTAATCCTTTGGAGCGTGAAGCAATACCTCCTTATATGTCTCCTGCTTCAACATTGTGACATCAACCTTACTCTTCTCCAAGAACTCAGGGCTTTCAAGGGGTTGCGGCGCACGTATCTCCATTTCTTTTCTCCTGATAGATTTTAAAAACTCATGATCTAAAGCTTGCTCGCATGTACATCGTTTAGCAGGGTTGAACATGAGCATATGCTTCAGGAGACTAATGGCTGCAGGATCTGCTGCGGGGTATAATGATTCCAAACTCCGCCCTGGTTTCTTCTCGAGACTGTTGATGTATTCATTGGCATCTCCAACAGATTTTAAATCTTCCTCTGATGGCATTCCGATTACACTGAAGATGACACTTAGTTGATCCAACTTCTCCTCATTATCCGATGAGACTTTATCTCCAGAAAGTGGAAAGCAAGATCCTCCAGGGAAAAGAGGTGCTCGGTCTTGATAAGTAGGTACGCTTCCTTCTTGCATACTTAGCAACTCTCCAAATATACATCCTAAACTCCATATGTCAACTGACGAAGAGTACGGCTGTATAAGTATTAACTCGGGGGCACGATACCACCGCGTGACAACATGTTTTGTCAGCTGTCTAGACAAGTCATCTGGCCTTTCTACACCTGTCAAATGACTAGCCTCATCTGTTACGTCCTGGATAGTGGTGCTGTTATCAGCATCGTTGAGTAATTGTGAGCTCCTGGATGGTGATATCTTGTCATTATGAACAATCCTTGCAAGACCAAAGTCACAGATCTTGAGGGTGCAATCTTCGTTCAATAGAATATTCGCAGGCTTAAGGTCCCTGTGAATAACTGACAAAGAGTGAATATATTTCAACCCCACAAGCATCTGAAATAGAAAAGTCTGTATATGTTCAGTTGTCAAGTACTGTGGAGACATGATCAGCTTGTATAGATCAGTATCGACATACTCAAACACAAGATAGAGATCATTGAATAGACTCAGATCAGAACTGCGAGGTTGAACTACATCAAGGAGTTGTATAACACAGGCATGCCCCCCTAGTTTTCGTAAGATGTACATTTCCCTGTAGAGTCGAATAGCATCAACTTCTTGACGGAAAGCATTTGAAATCTTCTTGACTGCAACATAGTTTGAGCTATCTTGTGGTTCCTTCTTACTTTGATGAATAGGAATAGTTGTCAAGTCAACGGCTTGGGCTACCTCTCCATACGAACCTTTTCCCAGCATTCGCTTTAGCTGATACTTATTACCAACATCCCACTTATCAAAGTCAGGTGCCTTGGTCTTCGACTTGCTACCAGAATGTTTCCCGCCACCACCCCTCCTTGGCTCCGTAGCTGCTCCTGATATATCTGGAGATTGGTCTTTATTTGTGTAAGACTTTCGTGACAATGCTTCTTTGCTGCCAGATGGCGGTGTAATGTCATCGTCACCTAAAGGATAAGTTGGAGGTGTGGACCTTGTACTATCATGGTCCACAGAAGTTTGATTGCACAGAAGTTTACTGGTCGAGAGCTTACCCCGAATAAGACTAGTCTGATAAGGAAGGGGGGTAAATCCTCCATCTTTGGGTGGTGCTGCTGGCGTAGAGGGCGGGGCTGGAGGTAGTTTGCTGCTATACTCTCCTTCCGCCGTGTATGACTCTACCAAGGATGACGCCGACGATACACTGCGATCATCATCATCTCCGGCATTTTCTTTCATATCAATCTGTTCCACTTGTTTGTCAAAGTCATCCAATACATCACTGCTAGCAGCAAGTTTCGCTGCTAACATAACATCCTCGGCTTCTGCAATACTACGCTCTTCATCTTCACTTAATCTTCTCTTCCCGCTCTTCTTCTTGATTTCAGCTTTGTTATCATCAATTAGCTCGTTCCCTGCCGATGTTGTATCGTTGTTATCTGCAGATAACGGTGACGATCCCCCATCATCATTTGCAACGTCAAATGATGCTGATGCCTTATTATTTTCACTAATAGAAGCAGAATCTTGCCAGAACTTTGGGTTTTGTAGTGCCTCCGTTAATGACTTATCACGAGATAGTTTCTTCTTCTTCTTTACAGATCCTGCTGTCGATGAGGGTGCTTCTGATGATGAGTTATCCAATTGGCGTTTAGATGCTGGTGGAGGATCTGAATCTAATGATCCCAGAGAATATTCTAGATCAACACGCTCTACTGGTGATGATAGACGTTTCAATTTATGCTCTTTTGTAATGGTGGTATCTAATACTGCCGAATCTACTAACTTGGATGAAAAAGTTACTGTACTCGTACTACTGGCTTCTTTCTTCAAAGGTAGTATATCATCATCTAATTCTGCGTTTGGTATATTACCATCATCTTTACTCAAGGTATCAATATCTGATGCACCTTCCTTAGATTTTGAATCTACATCCATGTGAGAGTATATTATGTTGTTTATGTTATGTTCAAATAATAATCAAAGCCAATATTTTATGAGAATATTCCAGAGGTATTTACAGAGCACAAATAATATACTCTATTGATGATATCACATTAAATGGCCTAGAGCATTGTATGCCAATAGTGATGTGTTTGTGTCATTGTATCGTAGAGTAAAGAAAAAGATCTTCATTTAGGATACCGTATCTAAAGATCTTCACTCTCTCTTAGCATTGGTTGCAACATTATCACCTCCTATTCCTCTCCTTCTTCACGCTTATCGATGGTCTCCTCGGTTCTAAGAGCAAGTCTTTTACTATCATACGCTTCTGCTTTCACTACTAACCGTAGTTTTGTTCATTTATCACCACTTATTAGAAATTCAAGTAATAATATTATGGTTTCAACACCCATAAAATCAATCAAGAAGATGTTTGGCTCATCAAGTTCAGTTAAAGCTAAACGAGTATTGGTACCTATTGCTGATGATAGTGAAGGTGAGTATCGTTTCATAATAGGAGAGAAATATGTGCTTTGTTGGTCATCAATTATCATATGCATCATATAATATACATATCTTGTGTTCAAATCTTATCTAAAATGTTCATCTCTCTTTCATATACTTATCCATACCTAAGAGATTGAAACAACATGTATCACGGACACATTGACAAGGTTTGGAGCCGATGTAGTCGTTGGTAAGTGTTATTGAGAATTGAGATGAGATGTTAAATGTTTTCTTTTGTGATATCTAATTTCATTTTCTTTAACTCACATCTATGACATAGCTTCAGTAAAGCCCGATGGAGAGCTCGTTTGCAAAATGTCTCGGGGTGTCAAGGTACGAAGATGTTATTTATAAATATATCTCATTGTATCTCGTCTAACTCAAAACAAATCAAAACACAAAACACACTGCAGATGGTAGCTGATATACCTATTGAAGAAGCACGAGCACAAGAATGGGATCTTGTAGCATTACCAGGGGGGATGCCTGGCGCCGAACATTTAGCGAACTCGGCAGCACTGTTCTCAATCCTGCAGAAACAAAAGACTGAAGGCAGATTATTCGGAGCAATCTGTGCAGCGCCAGCTGTTGTTCTTGCAAGCAAGGGATTGATTGGGGAAGGCCATACGTGTTTCCCAGCACCGAAACTTAGAAAGAAAATGAAGGCTCCTGTGGATGACGATGTTGTTGTGAAAGACAATATTATCTCCTCGAAAGGTCCAGCAACGGCTATTAAATTTGCTATCAAGTTGGGAGAGTTACTGTATTCAGAAGAGAAGGCGAAGGCCATAGCAGCCGAGATGTTAGTTGAAGTGTGAGAGAGCAACAGGGATGTCCACTTCAAACTTAAGAGAGATACATTTACTTGGTTGTTAACACACTTAATAGGATTAAGATTCTTTTCTTATATTAGTATTTTATACTAAAGTTTACATCTATTTTTACATTGACCAGATTAAGATTCTGGAATGTATTAATGTACACATTATGTACATATTTGGCCCGCAAGCTCGAGTTGTTTGTAATTATTACAATACTTGTAGCACATTTAAGGATATGTACATAGTATTAACAATAATCATCATCATTCCGGACTCTTGGAGTGATGAGACAGCAACCTTCTAAAGGGAGATTGTATTGGGGAGTTAAATGTCCTCAACCCAATCCTATTGTTTGCATATGACGGAGATGAAATCATTTCTGGAGCTCTCTTCTTCTTGGAGTTTGCAGTCATTCGTTTCTTCTTGTTTTGCTTCTCTCCTCTTCCACTACCGCTTACACCTCGCGAATGTTTCTTAGATGACGCGAAGCAAGCCTTGTCCCCGTGTGAAAGAGAGCGACGTCTATGCTTTCTCTGTTTATGAAGTTGTTGCTCATCCACTAATGGTGCCAGCTTGTTGCACACATCAGCAAGTGTTAGGCTGATAGATTCTTGATTGGGCGTGGTTGGGCGGCTGCTCATCTCGGAAGGGGTGAGACTGACAAGTCCAAGCTGACTGAGTTTAAGGGTAGGTGAATTGCTTGGAGGCTTAACAGGTAGTGTAGGCCCAATTCTAAGAAAGCTTTCAGTCTCAGCAAATGATAAAGTCCTCTTCCTGAGACCATCATTACTTGAATGACTTGCGGTCAGTGAAAGCTTAGATGTTATATGTGTCATCTTGTGAGTCTCTTCTTCATCTGAAGTATGCATCAATATCCATTCATGCTTCAGTGCTTCTGATGCAACAATCCTCTTCTCAGGATCTGGATGGATCAGCTTGATGATAAGATCTTGGGCCAGTGAAGATATCTTCAACTCGGAGGGGAATATTTCTGACCCCGAGCTACTGGACTCAGTACTTTCATCAGACACAGAAGCCATACAACAAGTCGATTCTTCATCGGACAAGTCCGCATTCTCGGTCTTGAAGAAGGATGTGGAAGAAGGAGGTGTACCACATAGCATGACATATAAGGTGACACCCAGGGAATAGATATCAACAGGGGTGTCATATCCAGCTCCCATCATTACTTCTGGAGCAGCATAGTAGTCCGAGCCTACTCTACTGTATGCACGGCTGCGTTGCTTTGAGAAATCTTGATTGGAAGAAGAAGAAGAATCTCCACTGCTACTTGTCATCTTGGAAGATGTATCATCATTATGCAATAATCTTGCAAGTCCGAAATCTGTCAACTTGACTCTTCCCAATTCACCCATGCAATCATCTTCCTCTACCAGCAGTATATTCTCGGGCTTGATATCCCTGTGAACAATATGCCTAGAATGGAGTGTATGCAGAACCTTGAGCAGTGTCTTAGCAACTGTGGCAGTCTCCTGCTCAGTGAAGCTGCCATGGATAAGGGGTTCTTCTTGGCTTAAGGTGCCACATCCCCGTTCCATTTCTATTTGCTTCCTTGTTTTTATACAGTCAAAGAGATCACCACCCTCACAATATTCTAATACCAACTGCACTTCTTGATGTGTCTCGTACACGTCCAACAACTGAACAATGTTAGGACACTCACCCTTGAGTGATGTTAATACATCTACCTCTTCTAATCTTGGTTGGCGTTTTTGCAAATCTTTCTTCATCTCTCCCGAAGAATCACGGGGTGATACCATATTCCTTCGGGCGCCTATCCTCCATCTATTGGTCTTACTCCACATTCCCAATGCATCATGCTTGGCAATTGTCTTGATGGCAACAGGTGCACCGTCACTTCGACGATATGCAAGTCTAACGGTTGATGATGCACCATGACCGAGAGTCCTACACCTTGAGGGATCGAGTAGTTCATACTTGGTATGTATTAGTTCTTTAGGGCATGCATCTGTTAATCGGACCGTATCTTCTGGACGGCAATAGGCTGATAGGGTTAGTTTCAATGGGCCATTGGTGCTTGTAAATGCATTAGTGCCAGCACTTTGGGCTGACCAAAAGTTTGTAAATTTAATAGGCGCATTAGATGCACTAGTGGATTGCAACGACGATACCTCTGTTGTTGTTGAGGTTTCCATCTAATAAAATTTATATATTTTGATTGATGGATATTGTGTTGATGTGTGGGGTGGAACAAAGCCGTGTGTGGTTTTATGGGCTGTTTTGCAACTGATGTATTTGGTGTCAACAATGACGTCAAAGTTCTTAGTTTGTGGTCGGTAATGTATCGCTATCTTGGATCGATGCTGTGGTTTATATAGTTTGAATATTGCAATTGTAGTGATGTCATACTATATCTAATGATCATACTATCTGCCTGAAGATATCTATTATCCTCAAGTGCTAGTATCGTTAACGATATAAAAATATCATTCCGAAAAGAACATCACTTAAAAGATTCTGGATACCTTAATTTTACCCTTAACACCATCATGATACCTTGTTAGCGATCAAACTTATGAATATAGAATAGAATTATTTGGATCAGATATTCACAAATCGGATAGATCACGATAATATTTTGGTAAAGTACTGATACGCTTATGATGTACTTTCCCACTATTGTATGACGTGGTCATTCTCATCCACCCATTTTAATTGTTGCATTCCATAAAAGTGAACGACATTATGTAGTATCTCTCAACGTGTTTTCAGTCCACAAAGATACGCCTCAACTTTTGATGGATGGAGTGAAGGGCCATAAGCAATAAGGTCGATCGGCTTGACACATTGCTCTTCAATAAAGATTGAAATAAAAGTTGCAATGTATGTATATTATAGTAAAATAAAGAAAGTAGCTGCTAGTTGATAATAGTAGTTTATTCTGTAACTCATTGCAACTGTAGATGAGGTTCTATACCGTACCACATGAACCACCAACGTTAGCTGCATTATTCATTTTGACTCGGTATTATCAATCAGTTACTCTTCAAGGATACCCATTACCTCCGTGTTGTAACATAAGTACATGCATTGGTATTGAAGTAATACCCAAGTAAATCTTGCAATATGAGTAACCACACAAACATTGGTATTAGATGCTCAATTACCGAAAAAACTCTCTTCATCTATCCATTCATCTTTGTAGTATATATCAAGCCGTACTGGTATCCTTAACCCCTCTGATCGTTTGGAGTTAGATTTGACGAATATCAAATACTCATCCAGACTTTTCAACCCTAATACATTCGATGCTATATTCTTTGTATCATTGTAACTTCTCATTAATCCTAGCCACTCATCCCATGATACCCTGATGTATACATATTATGATAGGTATGAGATGAGGAGTAAGAATACATATCATATGTTCGTTCACATATCATATGTTTAAGTACAGAGATACTCACCACTCCGGGGCATACATTTCCTCTGGATAATTTGGTACATACTGCCCAAGTAATCCACTAGACATTGCCTCATCCCAGTCTTCTTTACATCGATGACCAAAGTTGTTTATGACACGGGCTCTAACTTTTTCATATGGATTTAATGTTCTATATCGTTTTGTCCAAGCGAGAGATCTATTACGATATGGTTTTATTTTTGTCTCATCATCGTCATCATCATCATTATTGATATAATTCTCATCTTCAATTGACGATTCCCTCAAGAATATATCATAGCGTGGTGTCCCGACGTACACCTTACTTATTGGATATTGAAGAAGGAATGAGGAACAATTATCATTGTTAATCAATAAAAGAGCAAAAATGACGACGAAGATAGATGCGTATCCTCTACCATTCCAGCACTGCCGCCGCCACCATCGTATGGGTATCATATCAACCAACCATTTGATCGATTAATAGAGCTTGTACCCCTCTGTAATGCAATACAAAAGTTCCCTCTATCTGCCTTAACATGGGGGGGAGATGAAAAATGTAACGTCAAAAGCATAGCGGTATCTTTTTTCTCGCTCTCTACCTTACTCTCTACGTATACTGACCTACTTGCTTGCTAGTACCTACTTTATTAGTTTGCCTGATCATCACTCATTGTGGGATGCTATGCTGGTTATTTTATTCCACGGAGCAGCCTGTCGAATAAATTATATCCTTCTACTTATTCTTCTTTACCTTTGATGTACTATGATTGTGGTATTATTAGAAAAAGTATCTTCATAATCGATAAATTCCTTGAGAGTGTTCTAGAGTTGCAGCACGGTACCATTAACCATCATCACACAAGGTACTACAACTCATCAACTCGGGTGTCTTGATATTTTCCCAACGATAAGCAATATGAAGTGTAGCTAGCCTACAATCGTTGCCAGTATCCAGTATACGGTACGAACCGAACTCCGAATACGATTCTCTGCTATCTTATCCTTCTCATAAAATGAACTTATGAAAGAGCAAAAGAAGATGAAGAATAAAAGGAAATCAATGGATGATGTGACCGATGATAGTTGGTCGGAGGAAGATATTCAAATTGGACAGCTTCTGCTTGCTGGTAAGAGTGCTTGATATAAAGATTTTGTAGAAAGTTTTGGAGATATTGCAATTCACAGAACTAACTTTGTTTGCATGTAACTTCAAATATTATTTACAGTTGCAGAGATGCAATCCTTTATTCATGATAACTATACTACAGCTACGGCGCGACATAAAAGTTTGCCGACAACTAAAGATCACTGGACAAAGAGTCAACTGAAACATAGCTCGGCTTTAAATGTACGCAATCGCCCTCTTCCCGAGAATGTTGACGAAGTTTCTATTGCAATCAGACGTGCAAAGATTGCTTCTGCTTGGAGTCTTAAGCAATCATGTGATACAGACTTATGGACTGACGTGTGCAACTTGTATGCTATGATTGTTGCAGTAGAAAAGGACCGTACCAAGTTTGCAGGCTTGGAATATGTACTCGGCGAGGTTGATGAAGGAAAGCGTCTAATGGAAATGACAAGAGTTCTATCTGCAGTAGAGACGATTGAGGCATTTCATGTAGAAGAATGGAAGAAGAAACAATATCCATCTAGTATTCGTAGAGGAAGTTTAGTGATTGATCACTCGTCAACTAAGGAAGAAACTCCATTTGAAGGTACGTCATGTCAAGAATGCAGAAGCATGGTCTCTTATGAACAAATGCGATAAGATCTTGTGGACAGCTGCTTGTCACTATCATGAAGAGCAGAAGAAGAAGGCCTGTGACAAGTTTGAGAAACTCGATGCAGCATGCTGGATATTGCAGGACTTCAATACAAAGGAATGGAAGAGCCAATCGGAGTTTCCAAAGTCAATGAGACATGCAACATCTTTGACATCTCGTGCATGTGTATCTGCTGAAGAGTCTGGTAAATATGATCAAATATACCGTACTCACAAACAAAGACTCATTGAAGCTTGGGAAGTGATGCAAGAGACCAATCAAGATGAGTGGCTAAGCGCTTGCAAGAAACATGAAGATATTCTAGCTAAGAAGGGGGGAGGCATTGCCAATACTGTGCACGTCAATGAAATGACGTAGCTGTATCTTGTTTGCCCTGTTGAAAAGATGAGGAGAAAGTCTTACTAAACCTCTGAGATAAGTAGTAAAAAGTAGGTATGTGGTCATTAACTGTCTTTTCTTTAGTCAATAGTTTGTATCCTCCATTCCAGCACTGCTACTGCCACCATCGAACCAGTATCATATCAACCAACCATTTGATCGATTAACAACAGGAGATAGCCGCCACAAAGTTTCCTACTCCTCCTCTCTCTACCTTGCAGCTAGGATACCCTTTGGGATACCTCGTGCGAAAGAAACTCACCACAAAAAGTAAATAAGGGGAGCAAGACAACAAATAAGCCTAATACTTAACTCTGTAACACTACGCCGATTAAACATAGTGACCACTACAATAATAAAATGACCGACAACAAGTCTTCTACTGCTCCTACCATTGTCGGGATAGATATAGGCTCTCTAACCACAAAAGTTACTCTTGGGTCATCATGTGATTATGAGCTCGTGAGAAATGCGCATGGCGGCCATACCTCTCCTACAGCTATTACCTTCCCACAGGGCAAACACCGTCGATTAATCGGTGAAGATGCCTCGGAAATTAGCCGTGCCGATGGCAATACAATTAGTATGCTGGATAGATTATTGGTTGACTCCTTGAAAGATAGTGATGCACCAAATGACAAGGAGGATCCCCTTTCACTTTCATCATTTCGACGATATCAAGTACTTAATGATCATCAAAAAGTATATGTACCAAATACTGAAAAGGAGTATTCAGCTACAGCATTAGTTGCAATGTTATTGGGAAATATCAAGCGAAATGTGATTGCGACAATAAAAAGATTGAATAATGCTGATGAGAATAATGCTGACAATCTCCATTTTGTATTTGCTGTACCACCAAACTATCCAGAATCGACTTGCAATGTTTTAAAAGATGCCACATTCGCCGCATCGGTATCTAGTTGTTCGGTTGTCTACTCACCGCAGGCTATGGCTGCGGTATATCATAGAAAGTTTGAAGATGTAGATGTAGAAAAAGAAAAGATAGTATTGGTTGTAGAAATGGGACATACTCGTACATCAGTTTCAGTTCTAAAGAAACATCCAATTAAAGATGAGGAGAGTGATAAAACAACGTCCAAGATTGAGGTGTTGTCTTCTGTTTCTTCTTCAACGCTTGGAGCATCTCTTGTCGATATTGCACTCTATCATCACTTTGTATCGACCAACTCTGATCTGGCAGACTTCAAAACAGACTCTAGGGCGGCTCAAAGATTACTGGCTGGATGTAGTAAGTTGAAGCATCAGTTGTCAATGTTATCTCAAAACACACAACTGGTGGAGAACATTGGCAAGAATGATAGCGATGTGAAACTAAGTTGTACTCGTGATGTAATGAAACAGCTGTGCCAAGAGTCAGTAATGGATAAGTTGAAGGGTATGATTAAGACAGCCATTGATAAAGCTGGAGGTAAAGATACAATTGGAAAGATTGAAGCTGTAGAGATTTCAGGTGGAGGAGTACGCATCCCCTTTGTTCAAGAGACAATTCGAAATGTGCTTGGAAAAGAAGATGACTTTGTCTTTGCTCGTAGTTTGGATGATACCTCCTTAGCATTTGGGGCAGCATTAGTTGGGTCCTTGTCAGATTGCTTGAGTCAAGAGACTGATAACAACATGGATGATGATCGTAAGTCACTCAGAGAAAAGCTATTAAAGGATGAGCGTGCCATGTCACAACAAGATAGCCAATACATGAAAGCTGATGAATTGAGAAACAAGATTGAAGCTTTGATATTAGATTTGCGTTCAGCAAGGCATAGTAAGCACGGAGCGTTGCTCCCAACTTCTGATGACTTCACTACATTTCTTGAGGGCACAAACGATTGGTTATTCTCTGATGAATGTTCCGATGCCACCTTGGAAGACATGGAGACAAAATGGCTATCTGTAGAATCAACAATGAAGGATATGTGTTCGGATTATCTCGCTGCCAAAAAAGAGGAAAGCGATGCAAAGGAGCGTGAAATGGAAGAAGAAGCAAAGGAGGGGGCTGCTCTTCGGGAAGCGGAGAAAGCAATGAACGGAGATGATGAGGCTGATCATGACACTAGAAAATTGCCCACAAAGCGCAGGATGGACATTGTCATGAAGAATAAAAAGGAAGCCAATGAGTTGTTTAGTGATAACAACTATCGCCATGCCGCAGCGAGGTATGCCAAGGCTTTAACACACTGCTCAAAGTTCTTCGATTTATCTCCAGATGAACAAAAGGAAGTCAATGAAACAAAGTTGAGCTTGTATCTAAACATAGCTCTTGCGTATATAAAGTTGGAGAAGTTAGATAACGCTTTACAATCCTGTAATGATGCATTGAAGATTGATGAGAAGAATACAAAGGCCTTGTACCGACGTGCTACAGTGTTATATCAGAAGAGAAAGTTTGATGATGCTGTGAAAGATTTGTCCCAAGCTGAGAAACTAGCTCCTGAAGATAAAGCTATCTTAAAGCTTAGGAAGCTAGTTGATCAGCAAATGGCCAAACAGAAGAAGAAGGAGAAAGCAATGGCGAAGAAGATGTTTGCATGATTGCAATTGATACTTTAGGTACTTAAATCTTATTAACAATTTGATTTATCAGTTATTGGTATTCCTTGACCTTTGAGTCTATATTCGTCTCTCTGCTAATACGATTCGGTTCATTGGAGTGATTGCTTTGGGTATTGCAGCAAAGTCAACATGATAATCATGTTCCTGTAAATGAAAACTTCTCCTAATATCCGCTGATAAAGAAACACCTAGCATTCGTCTTATACCATATGGAGCTCCTCGATCTGTACCAGTGTAGCAACAAGGCATGATTGCCGTTGATGAAACCTTTGTATCAATGCTATATTCTACTACTTTGTCAGTTAAAGAGCCACAAGCATGAGTTGATATGACTATTGTTGCTCCAGCTTCTTCTTTCGCTTCATTGAGAGCATACTCCTCAAGTGGTGATGAAATGAATGTGACTGTTTCTTCCGATATCCATGGACATATTTCTGAAATACAGTCTCTCAGTATTGAATGAGATTGTGGCTCGGTCTGATCTACTAATATCGTTTGTATAGTTGTGTTTTGTATTCTACCGGGAGGTAAACATGCAAGAAATAACATACCTGTCAAACCATGCCCGCAACACAGGTCTTTGATAGTGATCGTTCTTTGACTATTACTAGTATCTTCTGCATTGTTTTGAAATCCTCTTTTGGCTGCACCGATTAGACGTTTACCAGATCTTAGATAAAACTCCATTGATTCTGTAACTTCTTTCACATCCACTGGTGCATTAGATCTTGCTAAATGATCACATATTGCTTTTAGTATTGTATTTGTTGAAGTAGATGAAGTAATATGTGTAGGTATATTGTCATCTTTATCAAGATATTTGCATAGTTGATCATTATCACGATAGTAATGATGGATTCTATTTCTATGTAAGTCAGGAGATTCTGTTTGCTGTAGTTGCAATGGTCCCTTGAAGACTGGATTATCATCATAAGTTGTTGGATGATTCTGTTTTGCTCCATAAGTAGACTTGTGTTTCTGTTTGTATGACGCGACATCATTGTCAGACGAGAGAGGAGGCATACTACGGGGGGATGCAAATGCGGCATGCAATGATGTAATTATCTTAAATGTGGCGACCATTATTAATTAGGATGTTAGTATGAAGGCCTATATATCATCATATATCTCAATGCATCTCACAACAGTAAACATGGAGTCTTCATCTACTCTCAATATCCACATGTAGCTGTCATGATTAGAGTATCTTCTCCCTGAGGGTACCAGAGTTACAATCCCAAGGGATAAGAGACATTGATATCTTTCCAAGTCAAAGCTTAAAGTTATTAGGTATTGTAGGGCTCATCATATACGTGGCAGTCTTCAAAGAGTAGAATACCCCAATGTGAGGAATCATACATAGTAGGAGAAGCAGTATATAGGCGCCAGATAGTTTTTAAAAGTGAAACACTCATTAAACTCATACATAAAACGTATCACACCCAGAGGGACCACTACAAAGCCATGGGTGCGTGCTGTTCATGTTTCGATGCTATTACAGGAGGCAAACATTCCTCTCCATCTGATGAATATAATACTGAACTGACATCTCGAAATTCTGCTGCTGGAGTGCCACCACCTGAGTTGGGTATATCACGCAAAATGTCTTCACCAACTATACAAATACAAGGATTTAAAGTCTCAGGTACTGGATTAGCCTTGGCTACAATCCCTATTGAACAATGTATGTTATTATTTATGTGATTTGGTTATTTTTCAATGACTTCAACCATGTATAACATCTCATTTATATTTTGTGCACAACATATGAACTTTTGTTGCAATGACCTTACAAATGACTTTGAATACACAATCACTCGTAATTACACAATAAACACACAATGAAAAGATGCTGCATATTGGGAATGGCATGTTCATTTGCCAGGATTACCTCGTCATCCAGATAATGATAATAACTCAGATGATGAAGAGTTTGATGATGTACAAATGAATGGTAGTGATAAAAGTTCTGAAGGGGAGGATGAAGATCCATATGCAATAAAATTTGGTGTAGCAACACGCAAAGATCGTAAATTCTATCAATCATTAGAACATGTTGAAGAGGAGGGTGATGAAGCCTCGTCACGTGACGATGGAACGTTTTTAATGAGATCTATATCTAAGTTACGACATGGAGACGTAATCGGTATTGCTGTTCAACAATCTGATTTGCCAATGATACAGATGCTTTTGAATGGCGAGCCATTAATGGAATGTACAATAAATCGATTTCGAGGTACAGTTTATCCATCATTATATATCCCACCTGGTGCCGGAGGCGAAGGAGATAGACTGGAAGATGAAGGTATAACTCTAACTGCTGTATTCGATGAAGATAGCTTTAAAGAGATGTCTCCTCATGCGAGGTTTTCTCCTTTATTGGTAGCAAGAGGGATTATATAATAGATATGTGAACATATAAAGGTTGGATTGGAGTAACTAATAATTATGGTTGGCAATAGGGCAAATGCTTTTAAAAATTCAAATATAAGTGGCAGTTGCAAAATTGATAAAGGCAATAATGGTGAGCTAATTCAATTGCAAGTTGTTAATGAACTCCTTTGTGGTTGCTTAGTCTAATGGATATGTTGTTGCAATCACTTTCATTTGGTACATAGGAGATTAATTATAATGGTGACTTCAACAACAACAAAATTATTGATCTTATGAAATTCTAATAATGTGATATATATAGACTCAGTACATTGAAATGCAACGCTGGGAAATAGTTCGTTCGATCATTGACTTTCCCAATAGTAGAAAAGGTGGCTCGCTTGCCAATATTCGTAATCACATACCCGACATCACCAACGTTGATATATGGACACTGAATCAAGCTATTTGTTTAGAACTAGGCGGAGAGACCGCTAGTCGATACGGTGCACGTCTACACTCTGCTTTTCGGGATGACAGTACATCTTCAAGCTTCTCAAAACATGCTACTATAAATGCTTTGCATATTATCACGGTCTACAGAGGCTCATTATTAGCTCAAAGTATATTCTATTTGGAGCCAAAGAAAATATTTCTTAAGCTACTACAAGACTATAAGATTGAGTGTGTTGGAAGTGATAATGGCAATGAAGATACCTGGCTTATATCTGATATCAAGTACGTCCTGTCAGTAGCTGCTGTTTCTCATCAAGAAGAAAGGTCAATGAAAGCATGTATTGAACAGCTTATTGAAGCTCTACCATCAAATGAACTTGTTATTTCCATGTTTATGCTAGTTAATGCCCTCAAGTTGTGCCCTGCAGCACTGCAAAGGTTTAGGACTCAGTTGCTGCTAGCTGGCTGTACAGATGATCAACGTTTACACCTACTAGCTTGTGAAGAGGTAAGTCTTTCATATCAACGCTTAGATGACCCTTGTTACCCTATCAATGCACTCAATACCCAACAATCTCATGTATCTCATATTTAGGAGAAAGCTTTAAAAGCATTTCAAAGACAATCGAGTAAAGTTATAGGAAAGAAGAGACTTGAGTTCTTCTCCAAACGATTCATGTGTAGAGTCTTTATAGCATGGAGATTAGAACTTGACTTGGCTAAACGTGCTAGAATGTTGCAAAAGAGAGCAGCCTTTGAAGCTTGGTTGTTGGCTACCAAGCGTATTCGATTGTCACATATCTTTACGAATGTATCCCGTGTCAACTACTGCAAGTCGCGAGGACGGAGATCACTTAGGAAACTGATTAAGAATGCGCGAAACGCCAAGAAGATAAAGAGTTGTTACACAAGTGAAGAAGAGAAGGATACACGGGCAGGTCTTGGCCATGTTAGAATCTGGCTAAAGAAGACTACCATGAGAAGAGCCTTGCTGTCTTGGGTTGCATTTAAAGACTTGGAGGCAAAAGGTGAATTGGGAGCAAAGTGGTATAAGAATAAGCTTTCAAGGCGAGCATTTAGACAGTATCATGCTTACTGCCAAACTCAAATGAAGATTAGAAGGGCTGTAAGAGAATCATCAATTCAACAGAGTAAGATTCTTGAGCACATCAAAGATATGAAAACCTCAACGGTATCACTCAAAGAGGACAATAGTATACCATCAACGCTTGTATCCAAGCTTAAACGAGCCCGACAATATGAGGAAGCAAGGAAGAGACAAGTCGAGCATCAAAAGCAAGTTGATGCTAACATACTTGCTCAGCAACGTACGCAGAGGAGAGAGCGAGTTATGTCCGATCAAGAGCAAAGGGAGCATGAGTTCGAATCTATTTGGTCTGCAAATAAACTCATAGCAGAGACATTGTCTTTAGAAAGTAACAAAAAGCTTGTACTCACATCTGACTTCAAGAATCAATGTGATAAGGAAGTGAAACAGATACAACGGCATTTATCGATACAAGGAGCATCAGTGTCAGACACAGAAAGAGAGAGTGCTATAACTTCTTCCTCTGCTATTAGTTACTCAATTCTGGATGCACATTTAGCTTATGCAGGTCTCATACCAGAGGAATTTCTTCATCGTCTTGGGCAGTTGCCATCTCCTATCAGAGCTGTACCTTTTCAAGCTGCATTGATATCTTGTGAATTAGTTCTAGATGCTGTAGAGTTTCTAGATATATTCAAAGGTTTAGCACAACATACGACTACTCCACGTGATTCTATCGAACTAACTGATCTTCAAGAACTGAGATGTTTATCAAATAAATACATTGGCAAGGAAGGATCTAGATGGAAAATGTATGTGTGTCCAATTAATAAGCAGCAGATGTTGCGTAATATTGTCACGGGCGAGACATTTCTCCAAAAGAAAATCAAGAAGAAGCTTATGAGGCAAGCGGTTAGTGAGAACATACAAGATCATGAATTGCTCAAGGCCCGAAGAAAATGTTATGAGGACAAGCAACAAGCTCACATAGAGATGCTACAGCATTATGCCGCCAAATCACTACAATCAATGTACTACAAGTTTCGAGGAAGGCAGAGTATGAAGAAACAACAGTGGGCTCTAAATAGAAGAAAGCTATTTAGACTCAGAACAAGGCAAGCAATGGCTGTCTTGTTAATTCAAAGAAGATTCAGAGCAAACAGGAATAGATGACTAACTTATAAAGCTACATTACTCATCTCCCTTTTCTACCCTTTGGCATCTTCTTTGTCTTAGAATCCTCAACGTCGCTTTCTTGATAAAAATGAGGAGCTATCTCAATCAACCACTTGGGTTGGATTGGTGCAACCTGTCTCATATATTCTTTTGATGTAAAGGCTAGTTCAAAGTATACCAACCATGCAGGTAGTGGCTCTTCCTTAGCCAAACATGACGATGGATGGATGTAAACTGTTCTTCTCTGTTTGACAGTTTCGTAGTCACCACTTCGTCCGAGCCTTGCGGTATTATAAAAGAAACCTGCAGTTACAGCTTTCAATATTGATTCAATATCTTCTGGATTGGACACGTTTGGGTCGACCTCCACTCTTTCACATAATCCTTCCAGCTGCTCTCGAACATCTCGAGCTTTCTTCATATTTCGAACTTGGACATAGTTTTCAAAGCACCATTGAGGACTATAATCTGTCTCAGCCCACTCACGATAACATCTCAGTAATGCAATATGATCTCCTCCACCGCCACGAGCAAAGTTTTGTCGGGCAGTATCTGCATGCACTTTCTTCTCCTTCGGGCGATAGAATACTGATGATCCTATACTTAGCATGCTTACTGTAGATAGAACTTCAGAAGTGCACTTGTACTTTTCCGATACGATGACAGTCTTGCTCAGCATGGGATCTAGTGGGAATTCTGCCATACGACGACCTAGTTTGGTAAGTTCACCTCGATCATTCAATGCTCCCAAAGCATACAACTGCTCCAGTGCTCTAATCAATGTATCGGGTGGCGGCGCATCCATAAAGTCAAATGCAAGTAGATTGTCAATACCTAAACTCTTTAGCATCAACACCACATTACACATGTTTGTCCTTAATATCTCGGGAGTAGTATTGGGATCTAGTTCATGTTGGAAGGAGTATGCCGTGAATAGTCGAAAGCATTTGCCTGGTTGTGTTCTTCCAGCACGACCAGCTCGCTGATTAGCCGCAGCTTGTGAGATTGGCATAACCATTAAACTCTCCATACCCGTCTTGGCATTGAAGGATGTCTCTTTATTAAAGCCAGTATCAATGACGTATTTAATACCATTGATGGTTAATGATGTTTCAGCAATGTTCGTGGCTAGTACAACCTTGCGACTCTGTTTGGGGGTATCCTCGAATATCTTTGCCTGTTGATCAGATGGTAAGTTGGCATAGATTGGACACAAAATCAGTTCAGCAATCTTGTTCCCCAATACTTTTGTTCTATGTGTAAGGATTTCGTTTGCAGTTTCAATCTCTTCTTGTCCAGTCAAGAAAACGAGCACATCTCCATCAAGTGGTTGTGATATATGAATTTGAAGAACAGTGACAATAGCTGCATCAACATAATCTGCCTCTGGGGCTTTCGTGTAGTAAATATCCACGGGATACATTCTTCCTGGAATCATAAAGATGGGAGCATCATCAAAGTACTTGCTAAACTTTTCAGCATCCAGTGTTGCCGAACTGATGATCAATTTCAAGTCATCACGAAATCTTGCAACATCTTTGACCAATCCAAACAAAATATCAGTGTGAAGGGTCCTCTCATGTGCTTCATCAATAATCAAGCAAGAATAAGATTTCAAATCGGGCTCTGTTAGGAACTCTCGAAGTAACATACCATCTGTCATGTACTGGATGACAGTCTTTCTACTTGTACAGTTCTCAAACCTGATTGAGTATCCTACTTCATGACCAACTTTAACATTCATCTCTTCGGCAACTCGCGATGCTACAGACATGGCTGCAACTCGACGGGGCTGTGTACACCCAATTTTACCCAATTCAGAGTATCCCACCTCGTGTAGATATTGAGGAATCTGTGTAGTCTTTCCTGAGCCAGTCTCGCCCACCAATACCAGTACTTGATGATCCTGTAAGGCACTCAAGAAATCTTCTCGGTATGAATAGATGGGTAGTTTCTTCCTCCCTTCTAATATCTTCTCATGCTTTGTAGCCGGCCGCATTTCCATTGCTTTCTCCTCTTCCTTTATACTCATATCATCATCCTCATATTGTTCGGAGGGGTGTTTCTTCTTATTCTTGTTACGATTATCATATCCCTTCTTTGTATCCATACACACAAAGTCAATATGTTGCTCTTCAAAGACAAAATCATACTTGTCTTCATCGTCTTCTTCTCCATCCTTGTGTTTCTTTTTATGCCGACTGAGACCTGCAGCCATTTGTGTCTGTCCTTCTTCCCATAGTTGTTGTTCACTTTTTTCCTGTTTGGGTTCTACATATCGTGATGTTAATAACTCCTCACCCTTTTGAGCACGAGATTTACCCTTGTGCTCATCGTCATCTCCATCAAATTCATCAGGTAAACGGTAAAACCCATCTGGTTTCTTGGCAGCCTCGGCTTCATCTCCACCCACATGTCCATGTTCACGAGCCATACGCAGTATATCTCGCTTTAATTGCAACTCTCGTTTCTCCTCGGCAGTGAGTGTATGATTTCCCCCAACCTTGGCAATTAATTCTTCCTCATCTGCCAATTCTCGTTCTAACAATTCCAATTCTCGTTTGGTACGCTTTTGTAAGTATGCACGTTTCGATTCGGCACGCATATCTGAGATGGATATTGCCTTCTTCTTTTTGTTATTATCACCATTATCATCATCTGAATCAGATAAAATAACTTCTTCACCTCGTGCTAATCGACGATCTCTATCTTCCCGTTTACGTAACCGTTCCATTCTCTTTTGTGCATCACTTTCTTTCGTATCACTATCATAGTCACTACCACTATCATCCACTTTACTCTTTTGTTTCCGCTTATCCTTTTGATTTAATCGTTTTGCAAACTCGTCTCTTTCTCGTATATCCTTCTCTCTTTCAATCTCCGCTCGTTCTTCAGGTGTTAGTTTACTCAAATCCTGTTCCTTTTCCTTTTTATTATCATTGTCACTATTATCTTTCTTATCCTTCTTATTACTACGCTTTTGACGTATCTCCTCACGTCTGCGCTCTCGCTCTTCCCATAGCTGCTCTTCGTCGACGACTGCTCCATCATCTCCTGAACTTGATGAGGATGATGATGAGTGTCGTCTCCTCCTACGCTTCCGTCTATCTTCCTTTTTAGACCTTCCTCTATCCTTCTCCTTATCATCCTTATTATGTTTACTTCTCTCCTTCTTATCATCTTTAGATTTCTTGCTACTGCTCTTACTTTTTGTATCACTCCCTCTACTACTTTTGGTAACAATTGTACCCGGTACACTATTATCACCACCGCCGACTGTTGATGACGATGATATTCCTTTACTACTCTTCTTTGGTTTATCTGGTAATTGAAATTCAGGTTCTTCCATTTCCATTAATGAGTACTTTGTAGCACGTTTCATCATGTCGGCGTTTGTGGGCTTATTTGATGATTGTTTACTTGATTTAGCAGCAGTCGATGCACCACCGCTATTAATATTACCACTACCACATCGTCTACACAACTCATTAGCAAAGTTTAACAATCTACCTTCATCGGCAGTAACACCACCATCTTGTAATGTTTGCATAACACGTTGGACATCGCCACTACTTCCACTACTTTTCTTCTTCTTTTTATCACTAGAAGCAACATCAACTAAGAATCCAGCTAATGCCGAATCGGCAAAGCCTAATAATTCATGTAAATTATCAGAACACCAATTCTTGGCCGCTGATAGTTCTGTTGGTGTTAGAGTCATTGATTTACTTTTTCTTATAACTTAACTTGATATATATTTTGTGGATTGCAGTGATATGACTTTTAGCACAAGATGTGTACTTTTTTGTATAATTGTTGCTACTCAATCAATGCAAATTATATAGACTTGAGAGTACCACTAAGGTATTTGAAAGAGCGCTAGAAACTGATCTAATTTCAATAAACCAACTCACGTATAGTGGTACGATACCGAAATCCACCTTATCGAGAATAATAATGACGGTATCTCCCTTATGTATCAACTCAAATTCGCGATATATCACCAATTGAAATAGCGTTTAAAACTGATCAGTAGGAGGTGTATGTATATACGATATCACGCTATCTAAAGGCCATGAGAACCTACCTACCTTATCGTACATTTGCCGATCACAAATAAATTAGTACTAGCCCACGCGTGGGCTAGCCCTTCGGGGACCCTCGGGGACACCGTATGCCCCAAAAGGTTACACTTGTAAAAAAACAAAACATCCTCGTGTTCGAACTGTTGGACATTGCAAAATTACATAGATCTAACTCGTACCTAGCTGCTAATAGAATTGGTGTGCTCTTGTTGTTTATGATTATGTTGTTGTTGTTATGTTGTATTGGTAACAAAGGGAATTGTTTCTATTTCTGTATTCTATAATTCTAATAAAGCTTGCAACACAAACACATATCAAAATATCTCCATTTAGAGTGAGTCATTATAATAGGACAATGTCGACGGAAGGAAAGGAAGTAGTAAACAACGAGGAGGTACCAACAGGAGTATTCAAAGAAGAAGAGTCATTCGAAGAAAATCCTAGCCCTGAAGAAATAGCAGCTCATGTAATCCTTGACTCCTCAGCCAGTGATACTCTTGGTGATATAGAGGAAGAGAAAAAGCATCTGCAAGAGGCTCAAGAGGAGAATGAGACTAATGTATTAGCGTCATCATCTAGTCATCAAACTACAACTAGTTGTATAAATGATAATAGTTCTACACAGAAAAAGTATAAGGAATGGTACGCCGCACCAACGAGTATACGCTGGCAAAACGAGAACTCGAACAGTTACCACGACGAGAGTAATGAAGAAGAATGGGAATATCTCTTCGCTGATCTTTTTTACGTACCTGCCATTAGTAGCTTATCTGAGTTATTATCATCAATAATAGGCGATCCAGTGGTTGACAGTACGAAGATGGTGGTTGGGGAGAATAAGTATTATTATTCAGAGCACTCATATGTCCGGCATGAAGCAGTACTTTGCTTCTTTGCAGTATTCTTTGCAATTTGGTTTTCGTGGTATCATCAGTGTGTTTATGATTGCAAGTTTATTGCGAGAGATACATTTCATCGACTAGTCAATCGAATAAGGTTGATGTTTGTCTCAGTGGCTATATACCAAATCAGTGGATATGATGAATTGGTAGCGAACGAGAATGATCCATCGACTGATTCTCGTGGCAATGAATGTTCATTTTACTTCTGTATGGGGATAACACTTGAATGCCTCATTTCTCTCCTGTTACGTGTTGAGACTATACTCATGACGAGAGACGACGATGCGGTCAGGAATGACTCGATCATCACTGTTGGACTTGAGTTGTTTCCCCGTCTAATATTATACATTGCGGCTTGGATCACTCACAATAATTCAGAGCAATGGACATGGCTTGTACTCAGTGGAGTCGTCGTTCCTTCGTATCTCTTCATGCTTGTCCAACATTTCAAATACAGTTCTATGATTCCAATGAGTCGTCAAGTATTACTTTCTCGTATAGGCTCCTGGGTTTCAATTGTAATCGGAGAAGGGATCATATCTATACTTAATCCAGGCTCAAGTAGAAGGGAGAATGATTTAATATCTGCCGTACTGATCATCTTCACATTGATAATCATGCATTCATTATACTTCTCCTACCAAGGCCAAATCAGTGCATCGGAAAAGTTTCGTGGGAGGATGCAACTTGCTTTGATTGAACTCATGTCAATAGCATTTATTGGAATTGGTGTGTCTGCAAAACAAGGAACAGTTCTTACAAATTCTCTCTTGGACTTCAGGTCTATTGATAAGTTGAGCAACGATACTAGCTCAAATGCTACGATACCAGAACACTATTCTGACTTCATTTATTCTTACAAACAGTCATGGAAAGTAGTAATAGATGAGCCGAACAACTTCAAGGGTTTCACGCAAATCAAAACGTCAAGCAAATATTATTACAAAATATTCCGACTATACTTCAACAGAGTATACTTTATTTGTCTGCCAATGTTGTTGTTCTGTCTCGAGGTAATCTTCTGGACTTCAAACCCTGCGTATGTTGAAAACATTCGGCGTTTATTTCAAGGAGAGCGTGGATCAAAGGGATTGAGGTCTTTAGTTGCTTCGAGCTTAGTTTTCGAATTAGCTTCTTTGCTGACAGTCGCTTTAGCGGGGTGTCTTAATGATGGAATGATGTCATTGGAACCAGTATACAAGCATTTAATTGGGTTTGTATTGAGTACAGCATTCTTGTTATTAAGAATTATGACGGTATCTGTACTACAATAAGATCAGGAGTTGACTCCACACAAAGTTGAAGTGTCCTGACTCCAGATAACAAACATAAGCTGTTCCATCATTATAATTACTGTACCTCTAGGATACATTTGGCGGTATCCTCCTCCCTCAAGTCTACTTTGGCTGTAGTTGGTCTTCATCTCAGGTGACATATAATACTGTGTAAATCTAGCTATTCTATAAGTTTAATAGTAATGATTTCAAAGTATCGCATCAACCTCAAAAGATGCATCAGAAAACTGTCCTCCTCCTCCTCCTTCTTCTTCATCATCATCTGTCGAGGCAATTTCATATTCGGGAGGAACAACTAGCATATCATCAAGTCGCCGAAGCATGGCCTGTCGTTCTTCATCTGGTACTCCATCGCTTTCATTATCATTGTCTTGAACAAGATTATTACTTCCTCCATAACGAACTACCATCTCGTCGTCACTCTCGTTGTCATAATGATTAGCAACTACCATTTCGTCATCATTTCCATTGCCGCCAATACCAGCCATGAGTGACATCATGTTGAACAGTCCTCCACCGCCACCAAATCCATCGTCTGAATCTCCTGTCAAGGTTATCAGCTTTGTTAATGCATCAAATATACTTTGACAATTGCTTTCATCGGAAGTTGTAGGTTTGAAGAATACCTCAAGTGTATCAATACTTTCATCCTCGTCATCATTATTGTCACTATTAGATTTGTTGTCGATGTCTTCTTCTTTTCTGTTCAGATATTGTCTCAGATACGTCAGGATCTTCCTCATATTGTGAATAAGCTTCCATAATGGTTACCGTTACAAGAGCATCGGTAAATGGCTGTTTGATATCTGAAAGATTAAACTCAATACCATGATGAAACCCTTCACTATCATGTAACATACGACTATGAGCAGCCTTATTACGACAGTCAGTTACATGCACATTCACATGACAATATGACTTTCCTTCTTGGTGATAGAAGGAGTATGCTGTGCATGTAATGTCATCCTTTAAAAGCATAATATCTGGTATGGAGATGAAACCAATACGTTGTTCACCATAATATACTTCTTCTTCATCGCCTTCAGTTAGCTTGATAGTCAACTCTGACCCATAATCAATATCTAAATATTCGGCTGCAACATCTAATTTAATGCTACCTAAACTGTATGCACCTAATAAAGTTGATGTGTCTTGTTTACGGCGATGCTTTTTACCTTGTTTCTTTGGTGAATCTTTCACCATGTCTGTGTATTATTTGTGCTACTCAATCCGCGTGATGCAAAACAAGGATTCAAATATTGAGGAGTTGTACCATAGACCACTCCGATATTGTACATAGAAATCTGTATGGCAGGGCTGCGCTGGTGGTGAAAAAGGATACCAAGGATACCGTAGAGCTGACAGTCAATACCTACTCTACCTAATGAGAATTGGCTCTACGCAGTTGGATAACTACGATCAAATCTCCAATACTTTGCTTGATGTTGAGATGAAGCTGAAGTTGTACTATTATTGTTGTCGATGTAGTGTTGATAACAAGTATCTGGATTACAAATGTCACAAGTTTTGCTCTCTTTGCCCAACTTTGTAGCTGCTTCTAATATACTTATTTTGGATTTTTGCACCTCTCTTTGCATGATTGTATAACATGGTCGAGAATCAAAGTATGAACGTGTGCATGCACCACATATCGGTGATGTGATATAATCATCTTTGGATTGTTTTCTTTTAGCTGTGGGCAGACGTCTCTTTCTTTTTGATGACGATGAGAATGATGACAAGAAGAGATCATGTGCTTCTTTGCAGTATTCTTTGCAATTTGGTTTTCGTGGTATCATCAGTGTGTTTATGATTGCAAGTTTATTGCGAGAGATACATTTCATCGACTAGTCAATCGAATAAGGTTGATGTTTGTCTCAGTGGCTATATACCAAATCAGTGGATATGATGAATTGGTAGCGAACGAGAATGATCCATCGACTGATTCTCGTGGCAATGAATGTTCATTTTACTTCTGTATGGGGATAACACTTGAATGCCTCATTTCTCTCCTGTTACGTGTTGAGACTATACTCATGACGAGAGACGACGATGCGGTCAGGAATGACTCGATCATCACTGTTGGACTTGAGTTGTTTCCCCGTCTAATATTATACATTGCGGCTTGGATCACTCACAATAATTCAGAGCAATGGACATGGCTTGTACTCAGTGGAGTCGTCGTTCCTTCGTATCTCTTCATGCTTGTCCAACATTTCAAATACAGTTCTATGATTCCAATGAGTCGTCAAGTATTACTTTCTCGTATAGGCTCCTGGGTTTCAATTGTAATCGGAGAAGGGATCATATCTATACTTAATCCAGGCTCAAGTAGAAGGGAGAATGATTTAATATCTGCCGTACTGATCATCTTCACATTGATAATCATGCATTCATTATACTTCTCCTACCAAGGCCAAATCAGTGCATCGGAAAAGTTTCGTGGGAGGATGCAACTTGCTTTGATTGAACTCATGTCAATAGCATTTATTGGAATTGGTGTGTCTGCAAAACAAGGAACAGTTCTTACAAATTCTCTCTTGGACTTCAGGTCTATTGATAAGTTGAGCAACGATACTAGCTCAAATGCTACGATACCAGAACACTATTCTGACTTCATTTATTCTTACAAACAGTCATGGAAAGTAGTAATAGATGAGCCGAACAACTTCAAGGGTTTCACGCAAATCAAAACGTCAAGCAAATATTATTACAAAATATTCCGACTATACTTCAACAGAGTATACTTTATTTGTCTGCCAATGTTGTTGTTCTGTCTCGAGGTAATCTTCTGGACTTCAAACCCTGCGTATGTTGAAAACATTCGGCGTTTATTTCAAGGAGAGCGTGGATCAAAGGGATTGAGGTCTTTAGTTGCTTCGAGCTTAGTTTTCGAATTAGCTTCTTTGCTGACAGTCGCTTTAGCGGGGTGTCTTAATGATGGAATGATGTCATTGGAACCAGTATACAAGCATTTAATTGGGTTTGTATTGAGTACAGCATTCTTGTTATTAAGAATTATGACGGTATCTGTACTACAATAAGATCAGGAGTTGACTCCACACAAAGTTGAAGTGTCCTGACTCCAGATAACAAACATAAGCTGTTCCATCATTATAATTACTGTACCTCTAGGATACATTTGGCGGTATCCTCCTCCCTCAAGTCTACTTTGGCTGTAGTTGGTCTTCATCTCAGGTGACATATAATACTGTGTAAATCTAGCTATTCTATAAGTTTAATAGTAATGATTTCAAAGTATCGCATCAACCTCAAAAGATGCATCAGAAAACTGTCCTCCTCCTCCTCCTTCTTCTTCATCATCATCTGTCGAGGCAATTTCATATTCGGGAGGAACAACTAGCATATCATCAAGTCGCCGAAGCATGGCCTGTCGTTCTTCATCTGGTACTCCATCGCTTTCATTATCATTGTCTTGAACAAGATTATTACTTCCTCCATAACGAACTACCATCTCGTCGTCACTCTCGTTGTCATAATGATTAGCAACTACCATTTCGTCATCATTTCCATTGCCGCCAATACCAGCCATGAGTGACATCATGTTGAACAGTCCTCCACCGCCACCAAATCCATCGTCTGAATCTCCTGTCAAGGTTATCAGCTTTGTTAATGCATCAAATATACTTTGACAATTGCTTTCATCGGAAGTTGTAGGTTTGAAGAATACCTCAAGTGTATCAATACTTTCATCCTCGTCATCATTATTGTCACTATTAGATTTGTTGTCGATGTCTTCTTCTGTGATTTGTGTGGGTGCGACAGCACTTATTGGTGTATATCCTATACCATCGCCATCGTCATCTCCCATTGGCTCTGCTAATTGACAATACACATGATGTGCTACATTTATCTCATTTGCATCAATCTCATTTGCATCAGTAGAGGAAGGTAATGAATCTACTGCATGTAATGCAATAAACCGCCCATCAATTGCAATATCATTATCATAACAATGTTCTCCATCAGTATCAGTGGTTTGCTTATCGGAGAGAAATAAAACACGGAGTGAAGTAATTAACAAATCACCTTGTATATCCTTCATCTTCCATGACGAACATGTACAGCTAACAGATGGGAGATATAATAGTAATTCTTCTAGACTTTCCTCCAATTCGTCATCACAATCTTCGTCTTCTTCGTTATTTTCTTCATCTCGTGTACGTTTATTATTAGCCGTCTCATCACTATTGTGCTGATTATCTGTAGATTGTTCAGTATTTGCTACTACTTGATCGCAATTACTTGCAGAACTTGAGTTTGTCTGCTTAGATTCTTCCACCTCTGTAACATCCCCATATATATTATTATCCTCTCTGTCATCCTCTCCATTTAGCTCTAATAATAATTGTTGCAACTCTTCACGATGTGATGATAAGATAAATCTCAAATCTCCTAAATCTGCCGCTGCGCCTCTTAATAAAAATGAGAATGGCTGATCATTAGGGTCTAATGGAGGAAGTGATGAACATACTCGTTTCTCTAATGTCTGTTGTGCCACGTGGTAGAAAGGGGTGTACTGTTGTGATAATATTTTGTGTGGTCGGCGGGGGTCAATAAATTGTCATTTATTTGAGGAAGGTATGAAATGGTATCCTCCCCCCAAAGATTTCAGTAACAGTTTGATCAAAAGATAAGTTGATAGTGTGTCAACAACTGAGACGTTTCTATAATCATTTGCTGGAGGGGTAGTGCATATTGTTGCTTCTTGAACATATTATATATCATCGATGGCAACAGAAGTATCATTTAAGCGCTATTAGGATCCATATCTCTCCTCTAAAAAGATGTTCTACAAAGTTGCTGTGTTTGCAAATCTTCTGCTTCTTTTTCGTGTCAATGCAACAGCATTGAGAGATGGGCATCATATTTCAGCTATTGAAGAATTGAAGCAATTAGTACCACCGCCGAGTAAAAGTGAGTTAGGTGGAGAAGAAGCTGATAATGAAGCATATGCTCGATTTCTTAGTATCAATAAGTGGGATGCAATCAAAACTGAACCGAATATTCGTGAATCCTTCAAATGGAGAAGACGTGTGAAACCCGGGACGATACGACCACGAGATTGCCCAAAGCTGTGTAGACAGCATGCTTGGATAGCTTTGACAACAGGACCTGGTTCTAGAATATTATATGAGAATGATAACAACAAGAACAAGAATAATCAACAGCAGCTCCCGCTAGATCCGCCATATAACTGTCCTCCTTTGCAGTCGTGGAGAACAACGAAGCATGGACTACCAATAACCTATTTCAGATGTTGGATGTGGAGACCAAATGAAGCATCAAATGAAGAGAGTGAAAAACATTTAGCTTATCATATACATCATCTCATCAGAAGAATGCCTCGCAATGTATCGAGGATATGTGTAGTATTTGATATGAAAGGATTTGAGGGATGGATGTTACCATATATACATCGATGTATCAACATACTAAGAATGCACTATCCAGGAAGGGCTGGAGCTATGTGTTTTATTAATTGGTAAGTAGCAATAAGTGAACATATAATTATACACTGCATTGTTATTCTTATACTTCTTTTCCTTCAAAGTCCTGGGTATTTTAACACGGTGTGGAAAGTGATATCTCCTTGGTTGGATGATGAGATACGAAGTAAGACCTTCTTTACTCCAAAAAAGATTGATGATATAGAAAAAGCTATCAAGTATTTGAACAAGATGAATCTCAAAACTGGTTTGATGTGAGAAGAGAGAGAGAAAAGAAAGTGTAATATGAATGTGGAATGACTTTTGTTATGTGTATATTTATGTGTATCTTGTGTATCTTATAATGAGCTAAAGCTATAAATTGAATGCTACGGAATGTGTTTTGAGAATATACTGAACAGTTCAGTTCATTATCCAGCTTTTGATATGAATGTGAGTGCAGCCAGCAACAAGCTACCGAGCGAGCAGTATGTATGCATGTAAGTGTCACAGGATTCCTTGTGGTATCCTAATTTGCCGTGCGAATTAGATACTCGGGCGGATGGGCTTCGTCATTGTTGGAGGAGAGAAGAGACTTCTAGGCCTTATTTATTCTCTCGTATTAATAGTTCCAAACAGCATGAAGAACGTGGTATTGGTGTTATCTTCTATTTTATCTGTAGTGCAAGCATTTGCGCCGCATACAACAAATGGATATTCTAAAAATAAGTATGATACCTTCCCCAATAAACTATGCAACATTCAATCGAATAGATACGCTGCAAAGAAGATCAATAGAAGTATGCAAATCCAAGCTGTGAATACTGCTAATGTGAAGCGTATATCTGTATGTACAGAGGAGTTGTGTCAATGTCAAGGAGAGGGGTACGAGAGTGGAGGGGCAGCCGATGCTACTCTTGAAACACTCAATAGTCTTGATCTTTCCTTCCCTATTGATGACGTTGGCTGCTTAGGAGCATGCGGAATGGGAAGTATGGTTGCAATAGATTATCAAAATGGTGACTCGATATTAGTAGATGGACTGCAGTCGACGTTGGTAGAGTTGGGCATAGAGCAAGAAGAAAGTAATAATGTTGTTGCGTCAACTTCTGAGATTGTTGACAATTTGACATCTTCTAAAAGTGAAAGTGAAAGTATTGCTAGTAACAGCATCGATGACAATGTAGTTGTATCAACTCCTTCTTCTGTGTAACTAGAAGAAGGAGTCGTCACCTAAAATAGTTGATGATGTAAGAGATAGAATGAGAAAAGAGGCAGCCGATATGAGCACTGAAGTCCCAAACCCTTGGTTGAACATGGCATCATACCTTGCAAAGAAGGCATTTGGTTCTTCTGAATGATAAGATAGACGACTACCATAGTACGATACTAAATTAGCATATCTTCATACAAGAGTAGACAGTCTCATAACTAGGTATATTGTCGCAACATATATGACGAATGACGAGTCTCCCATTAACCATGTTCTAAATATGTTAAAAGAAAGAGAGGTATTGCCCATATAACAAGGAAGCCTCCATTTTGTCGCCTATTCTGACGACGACTCCTTGTCCCAAAGTTGTATTCACTTTTCTACAAAAAAGTGTTGTGGTATTGACTTGCTGTTGTCAACTGTGATATCTTAAGTATAACTCAGCTCATTGAAGTACATGATCAATGGTAATACGATCATGAACCTGTGAAAAATCCAACCTCGAAAAAGGAAGGTATATATTAATTATGTTGGAAGGTGAAGAAAATATTGTGCGTGCATAGATATATGTGCATTTTATTTTTTCTTCTCCTCCTTCTTAGCAGCATTTGGATCTGGATGGAGTGTAGCCCATTGCTTCATTAATTGCTTGGTAGACATTTCTAGGAACTTTGAGTACCCAAGCTTGCCAACAAGTTCTTCCATGGCAGCATCTGAGCTCTTAAATCCATATGGCTTAGCGGCGGCGAATTCCTCAATCTTGAACAAAGCAGCATCCTTGGTGAAAGCCTTAAGTGTTTCATCTGCCTTCTCCAAATCAAGACTTACAGTGGAAACAGCCTCTGAGAACCATGGCTCTTCTCCACCATCAGCAGCTCCAGAGTATGAAGATTCACCAACGGGAGATGTGCCTGGTACCCGCCAATCATTTGGAGATCGGGCACCAAATTCACCCTGACCACCATCAGCGGTCTCTGCTGGTACGTAATCATTTTTCATACCATAGTCAAGATCCACATTAAGGGATGTGGTCTCTGTTGGAGGAGAGAGATGATAATAAACTGTGAGATTTTGTATGGTCGTCATTAAACGAAAAAATACCATATATGCATAAATGCATATAATGGCCAGCCAACTTTAAACGTCAATATACACTGGTATTGATTGTATAATAACGCTCTTAAAAACCAGCTCTTCCAACAGTATTAACCAAGCATAGCCTCAATAACAATGTATCAAACTCGTTCAAAATTGAATTTTATTAAGGCATATCTAACTCAAAACATCACTTTAAAATTGCAAATTGATAACGTACGTCTGACGCCAAAGGTGTTGGGGGCAAAGGCCGCAACGGAGGAGGCAGTAAGCGCTAATAAAACGACCTTCATGACTAACTAGAGTACTAATAACTTCCTATTACAAGCAAATACAACTAACGTTGGCGGTATCTTAGAGTTGAAGCGTATCTTTTTCAAAAGACACTTTTTGTGTTTGGGAAATATTACAGGTGGAAGGAGAAGCTATAGTGAGCAGGGGATTGAGATAAGTATCGTACTTTACATACTAGTTGAGTGGTTGGTATGTTGTTGTATTGCCGTAGTATGCAGTTAGTACTAGGGAGTGCGGTGAGAAGTATCCTTAGCTCAAAAGTATATGTTGACAAATGCATACGGTTCAGGGAAAGTTAATGAGAGAGCAGAGGCAGAAGTTGTTTTTCACAAGTATAATACTAATACTAGTTTAAAAGTAGATTCTCCAACGAATATCCAGGCAGACAAAACAGGCAAAAGATTCCCAATTCAAAATGGGTCTTGTGCTAATACGCATAGTTTCTTAAAGTGACACAGTTGTACCGATCACCGTATCGGGTCTAAGCTGCCTCGACATCCTTGGCAGGCTTTTCCACATCATCTGGAGAGTCTTCAGTTGCAACTACTACAGCCGAATCATCAGGCTTGTCCCTCTTGAAGCTTTTGACACTACTGAGGATACCCTTGCCTGAGTCATCCATGATGTTGCGCCTGCTTGCGCTGAGCTCCATGATGGCCTCGGCATTACTTCCTTCAGACTCATAGGCCGGTCCCTTATGACGAGAGATATCCATGCCAACAATCTCCTCCAAAGGATCGATACGGAGCCAGTTCAAGTACTTCAGAGCAAGGCAGAAAGGGGTGAAGATACAGCTAGTCCATCCGAAGACGAATAGTAATGAAACCAACTGAACACCCATTAAGGTAAAGTTTCCACTGCCCCGGCCCCACTCGTAGAACCAGCCCAAGTGGTCAGTCGCGTAGGCTGCTGTTGCCATGCGGCGTTCATTGCTGAAGAGTCCTGCAGCAATCAACCCCCATGCACCACCAAATAGATGAACAGGGATAGCATCAACAGCGTCATCGATCTTGAGACGTAAGATAAGGGCAGAGGCAGATAAGTAGATCCAGCCTCCTATGATACCAATGATGAAGGCACACCAAGGCTCGACAGTAGCACAGCCAGCAGTAATACTGACTAGACCAGTTAGACAGCCATTCATTGCAGCGGTGGTATCCCATCTAGTAAAGAGATAAATCCATTCGTTAGAGAGAGTCGACTGAGATAGTCTAAGTATCAACGAGACAACATAGTACAAACTCACGAGTAAATTCCTGTTTTCCTCTCGTCGACAATCGTACTAGTGAACATACCACTTAGCGCTCCGCCGGCCGCTCCCAGTGTTGTGTTGACTGCAACGAGTGAGGCAACATCTCCAAGCTGAGCAGTACTAATCATCAATGTCGAGCCGGGGTTGAATCCGTACCTAAAAGAGAAGATGAGCATGAGTTTATGCACATCCACTAGAACAGAGAAAGAACAAATGAATGCAGTACTAAACTTACCAGCCAAACCACAAGCCAAAAGTTCCGAGGAACATAAGAGTCACAGAGTGAGGTCCGAGCGACGCAGGTTCATCAAGAGCGTTTCCATCTTCATCATGGAAACGACCCTTACGAGGTCCTAAAATGATCCCCATAACGAGAGCAGCAACGCCACCAGTCATGTGCACTGCACCACAGCCAGCTAAGTCGATTACTCCTACACCCCAAAGTGGATCAGCAGCAAAAGCAGAGAGGAATCCATTGACACTCCAGAATGAGTGAGCTACTACAGGGTAGACAAAGCCAGATAGGAACTGTGGTATGTATATGAGATCAATATAAGATGAGAGAGTAAGATACATACTTGAGAACTATAACTATTATACTCACCAATGAGTAGAACAGGTATGCTGTCATCTTGCAACGTTCAGCAATAGTACCCGCAACAATACTCGACACGGCACAGGCGAATGCAAATTGGAAGAACCTAATTGAAGGGAAGAGTTATATAGGTTAGCTAATGATATGTTTGGATAGAGGAGATCATATCATACATACTTACCAGAACTCCAAGTCAACGTCCTTGCTCAGGAAGAATCCAGTGTTGCCAATGAATGTCTTGCCCTTGTCAATATCATCCCTAAAAGATGTAATAGTATATGTGAGCATACATAGTATACATAGATAACATGATATCTCTAGAATGCATAGAGAAGATGATATTGCTTACCCTCCGTAAGCAAAGGCAAAGCCGAATGACCAAAAGCCCAGCGCACCACCAGCACTATCAAGTAGATTCCATAGAAGGACGTTCTTTACATTCTTCTCACGGATGGAGCCTAAAGTTTATCATGAGAAACGGTATGTAGAGATCGAGTTGGAACGAATGTGAGATATATGATACTACTCATGTCTACTACACAAAAGATATATGATACTCACCTGCACACAACATTGCAAAGCCCACTTGCATGAAGAAAACGAGGGCACTGATAATATTGCAATTGAAAGGTGAGAAGGATGATATGTGAGATGTGTCAGTAAGCGATGTCGAGGTTGTGTCTATCGTAATCATATCATATTATCATATGCTCAAATACATGATATCATATATATATATATATATATATATATATATATATATATATATATATATATATATATATATATATATATATATATATATCGTGATGTGTCAACAATTGTTTCTCCATTCATCTATGTCAAAACAAATGACTCACCCAGCATAAATGAGGTAGAATGTATCTACTCCCGAGATTAGATCGGCTCTGTATATCATGTTGTTTGTAAGTATACGTTGCAATAGATGATGATAAGAAGGATGATGAGAGATTGTTAGTGTTAGATGTCGACGATGGTTAATATCATATCATATGTTCAACCAATCATCAATGGTGATGTGCCAATTGTTTCTCCGTTTATCCATAACTCACCTTGCCGCCTCGGTACCATCAGATACACATTCGAGTAGATTGGTGGAGAGATCTGCACCATGTGTAGATACACACTGTTCAAACAAAGACATGATAGAGAGAGATAATATAATTGGACAATCAAGTAAAGGTAAACCAATTCCAAATTTATGAGCCAATGAAAATAATATCTTTGCCATCAACAGCTGCATTCATCATTAGGCTCATCAATGTTCAACAGTCCAACGATATCTTTTGTGTCAACAGATGTCAAATGTTTTTGTCATAGTGCTCATGAAAAATCGGAAGTTGAGACTCTTTGAAGTTACCGTTTATTGTGACGGCCATTTATAGTAAAAAGTAGCTCTAGGAGCCTGGAGCCTACTACTCTAGTAGCCTATTCTTTAGCTGCTATAATTCATAATACTCTATGACTATGAATAGTTATCTGCTACATTGAGTGTGTTCCGTGCATCATGCAGAACAATACTTTCTCACTCTTTGAGAGCTAGCAACACAACAGATCCAAAATACCCTCCAATCCACATTTCCTGGCAAACAACCAGACCTACTAGAAGACATCTAGAATTCATCCTCGCCTTCAGACATTGATTCGGAGTTATCATCATCAGCTAGGCGTTCGGCCTTCTCGAGATTGTGAAGTTGACGACAGGATTCCACGCCCTCTGTAATACACTTCTTGGCTAGAATCCTGTGAGGCGGCAAATTATTGAGAGACATGGGTTATGAGAGGAGTAAACAAACAGGTCAAACAAACAATGAGGTTACAAAGACACTCACTTCAATACCTTCTCATACAAAAGACATTCGATGTTTTCGTCCTTTTCTCGGAAATAAACATTGTCAGATTTGAACATCAAACCGACGATCGCATCTGGTACCTTATTGTTCTCATCAAATTCTTCCTCGAATATCTGCTCATAATTCTCGGGATCTTGCTCTTCACCGTCCTCTAAAACTGGAATACGAACTTTGCCTTTTGATGTTTGTGCCGCAACTGTTTGAATCTCAAGAGGATTATTTGCATCCTCACGAGGCATTCCAACAGAAAGTAGTTTGTGGACTTCTTTTTCATAAAGTCTACGAGCATGATTGGCCTTGTCAGCATCCATCTTTAACTTACTGCCATCAGTAAGCTTGACAAAGAACGAGCCAGAAGGATCACACTGCTCATTCTCATCATCCTCCTTGTACTTTGTGATCTCTCCACGGAAAATACTGCTAGCACCAATTTTACCTGACATGGAGCGTGCAATTCCAAGGCCAACATCATCAAATCCGACTAATGGCTCAGCCTCAACCATCTCCAATGCACTCGCCTCATCTTTCTTCTCTTCAGGCTCGTCGTCTTCGGTGTCTGATGATAAAAGCGAGTCCTCCTTTTCAATTGCAGCTTCTTTTTCAGTATCATCTGCATCTGTTGACGTAATGGCTGTATCTACCCTAACAACAGTGTACGGCTTCTTCTCTCTTTCATCTTTTGAGCTTCTACCCGCACCGGACGAAGCGAGCATCTTATTCAAAATAGGCACAATATCGCCTAGGCAAAGATAATACATGTTAAGAAGAAGACAAGATATTGAAACGAGCAAAACATAGCAATAGTAGATGGCCTTACCGGTAAAGATGTGACTTTCACGATGACGCCCAGCACAAGAGAATTGATACTTCTCCGAAACGGGGATGTCCGACAGCTCAAACTCACGCTGCCAAATCTCCATTCCTTCATTCACGGATGTAAGCGCTAAGCTTCCATTCATAATTCTTTCTCTAATTTTATGCTTGTCAACAGCCGTACGTATAGTATTGGGACGAATTGAGCTCACCTTCGTGCTGTGTGCACCTGGAGGATGCAAGTTATCACAGTTTATGATGATGAAAGAGAGGAGATTATAACATATGTTAGTACATATGATATGTAAGGGCAATCAACAAAGACAAACTAAGATCAAACAAAGCATTCAAGCCGTCGAGACTTTATACTGAACACATTATTCCATTCATAAAACAATACAAACTCGGACTTTCCTGGATTGATGATGAGAAACACCTTGGGGGTAACCCTGAATATGTCTCGAGAGTCCTGGTAAAAGCCAGTTACGATTTCCATGCGGTGGCCTCTACGCTGCCACTCTCCACGTGATGTCGGAGCGTTGTTTTCGTCTTTGGCCTCATTGTACAACGTGCGCGCGGTTTCGGGAGACGTGCCACTATCCTGGGCAACGGTGTATAGGTGAACTCGGTCGTCCTTAGAAGCTAATCCTCGAAAACAGAAGGTCCTTGGCTTGCCAACAAACTCAAGAGAGTTGCCAGTCAATGTCTTGATACCAACATCATAGGTGTTGTTACGCTTGGCATTCATAACTTCATTCTCAAGACTTGTCATGAAGTAGGATGTCATGATCTTCTGCCTATTTAGATTCATTCCTAAAAGCCGATTCAAGAAACGTGGTACGTCTTGGGCTTTGAAATCTTGGCGATTCACGCCCACATCATACAACCAAATGTTGCAGAGGACATTGAAGTTGAGGCCGCTCTCCTTAGCTTTAACTAACTCTGCATCAATCCTTGACTTGATTTCTTCCTTGTCGCCTGTGCCATCGGCGAGAGACTCCCAGAGACTGGGAATCGATCTGCCATCTTTAATGGCATGTACACGGTCCCTGTGAGTTGATGAAAGAGGGATTGGAGTGTAGATTGAGTTGAACTCTAAAAAATGAGACAAGGCAGAGCAAGAGAATAACTTCACTTACTCTGACAAACGTCTACAGCCACCCGTCAACAAACTGTACCAATACATGCTTCGTGTCTCTTCAGAATCTGTCCGTGCTTCGTATCTAACAAGATGAGGAGCAAGGAGCAGTGTAAGCATGTTAGATATACCATGAACAAAAGAAACAACATAACAGAAAGCTCCCTACTTACGCAACTAAATTATCTTCCCAGTTATCGTCGTCGCCATCAATTGCCGCAATGAGTTGCTCATCAATGAGCTTGAGTGCTTCAACAAAAAGCTTGCTGTGTTCATCTGAACTAGTATCAACCATTGAAACAGTAGAGCATGTAAAGATCATATCGAACATACTCTTCAATGCCTTCTTTCCATACTGATTATCCATATCAAACGATCCAAGTCCTATGCCGTTTGCACTACCGGTAGCACGGCGATCACCTTGAGTTAGTGCACCTAAGAGTGCTAACCGTTTTGCAACAGCGGCGGCAAAGCGCTTCTCACCGCCTACATCGGAAATTAGGAACTTGTAAAGCGGCCCAGTGCTTTGATTAGAACGATGCGTACGGCCGAGTTGTTGGATAGCCTTATCGGCAGACCAAGGTAGCTCCAGTGTGATATGTAAACGACGTCGTTGGTTCTTCACACGCTTATCAGCTTGGAGACTGATACCGGTACTTGCAGCCTCAGATAGGATTGCAATTTTCTTTGTCCCATTCTGGGTGTATGATGTTGAAAGAGAGGAGATAGTAACTTTTGTAAGTACACGTGGTTTATAAAGGCAGTCGAACAAATGCAAACCAAATTCAAATGAAGTACACTTGAACATAAGATAAAACAAGACTTTCCTGGAAGTGGTTCTTCTCTTCAATGTTGATCTGGTCCATAGGTCCATCACCCTTGCGTTTCTCCAAGATGACAACTTCTTGGTCCTTAATCGCATCATACACCTTTACTTGACGAACCTTCCTTCCAGTAAGCTCGGCAACTTCATCCGGGCCTCCCAACGAATTCAACAACTTATCCAAGGGATTAGGGGGGAGATTGAGTTTATCAACATGATTTAGCCATCGCTGCACCTCTTCGGCAGCTTTGCGATAATTCACCATCCTCTCGTGATCGGCTTTATCGACAGTTGACTCCAAGCCACTTGCCTCGAGGGGAATCTCATTCCATGGGATGCTATTCTTCTTACGACTGGCCTTCCTGCTTGGTTTAGAACTCTTGTTCTTGTTATCCTCACCCTCGTCTTCACTTCCACCAAAGACACTTCCATCGTCATCGCTATCTTCGTCACCGCTCAGCTCGATTGTAAACTATAGTAGTTGGTGTTAGGAAAAGAAATGAAGTGGCCATTAAGTGTGTAATTGATGTGAAGAGTGAAGCATAGATCAATAATTAGAGTACTCACATCACTCTCAGCATCAGAATCTGAGGAGCAGAGTGCTGTATTTCCTGAAGCAGAGCTCCTACGCTTCTTGTTAGACTTGCTCGTGGTCTTCTGCTTCCTCTTGTTGTTGCTGGCGGCGACAGAGGTATCATTCCCGTCATTATCAATGTTGAGCTCGCTGTAATCAACGGTGTTTTTGCGGGCGCGACGGGATGGCCTACCAGAGGATGATACAGAGGTTTCAGATGCAGTAGAGGCATCGTCTGTAGTGTAACCAGAGCGTAGATCCTCATTCTTGAGAACGTTTAGGAATTCTGGAGCGATGACACCCTTTGGCTTGGGAGGCAAGGGAAAGATTGTCATGATTACGCGCTTGAGGTCCTCATTTGGAGCTGAGACAAATTCATCCAGTGCTGAACCCTTGTCAAGGTTAATACCAGAGCTCTTTGCTGCGCCTTTGGAACGAGCTTCTCCAGTACTCTGTGAAGTGACGAGGGAAGATGATATAAGTGTAAGCAATCTGAAACACGCTAAAACAACAAACAGGGTGATGCAGCCGGTAGAATACATAGTCACATTCTTACCTGAAGGCCAATTACGCAGCAGTGTCCATCCTCATTCACTGCCTTCTTGGCTAGCTCGATAGCCTTATCTACCTTCGAGGCAATACACAACGAGCGGAAGAACCTCTGGAAGATGCGCGTTTCACAGTTTATTAAGATGAAAGAGAGAAGATAGTAACTTCCATTAGTACATGTGGTTTGCAAAGGCAATCAAATAAAGGCAAATACAGTTCAAATGAAGCAGCCAAGTCACGGAGACTTCATATTAAACACTTGAATTCACTTGATAAAACAATACAAACGCGGTCTTTCCTGGTGGCTTCCCCAAAATTGACCTTTCAAATGTGCCGGTTTTTTATTTCTGTACTTCCTTCTTAACCTCTGCTGCTCGCCAATACGATCTTCTTCATCGTCACTGTCCAAGTAGCCATCATCTTCGTCGTCTGAATCTGCATGGAGCTGCTGGTGGTACAAAAGGTCGTCACTTAGTGCACCATCCCCTCGAGATTGCACGGCCTTGTCTCGTTGCCCTTTCAACTTGAGAGCTGGAAGATGCGCGTTTCACAGTTTATGAAGATGAAAGAGAGGAGATAATAACATTTGTTAGTGCATCTGGTTTGCAAAGGCAATCAAACAAAGGTAAACTAAGTTCAAATGAAGCAGTCAACTCGTCGAGACTTTACATTGAACACAAGCATTCACAAGCATTCACAAGATAAAACAATACAAACGTGGACTTTCCAGCGCAACGATCCGCCATCTTCGTGTGCAAATCAACCCAAAGTTCTGAACTTTCATTGTAGACTTTCCTCACATTGTCATCTCCTACATCCTCAACCATCTCAAACTCGCATGCACTGTAGCTGAGAGTACGAGCGCAGATACTCCCAGTGCTCTTGAGGTGCATCGCATGCAACTCCATCGCACCTGTTCCGAGCCGTTCTAATCCCTTGAGGAACTGGTTAAAGCCTTGTGGATGTTCAGTTCCAGGACCCCAAAGACCTAGGCGTGACATGAATCCCAAATTCTTGGGTTCGCTAACTGATGTGGCACTGCAGTAAACTATACGTGCTCGAGGGAGTAAGGCTTGTAGCTCTACAACCTTCGCTGCTGTTTGCGAGCACTTGACAGATTTGCCAACGTTCTTGGCCTTGCCACTTTCATCGAGATCTACCGTCTTGGCTTTGTGGCATTCATCGAGCATGATCAATCCATCAAACTCCTCGGGGTCTCCTCCACCAGTACACCCTGAAAGAATAAAGTGAGATGGAGATGAATAGATGTATTAGAATAAGGTAAATAGAAACGTTGGTTCAAAGAGGCAAGTACAACAATAGAACCACTCACATTCAACCAGCTGATCAAGACGATTTCCATTTCGACTCTTTCCAATCAGAGTGTTGTAAGTGGAAAACATGACTCCCTCATCGTACGAGCCAGTGTTAGCCTTTGCCTTTTTACCACCTTTCTTACCCTTCTTCTTCTTTGATTTGTTGGAAGAAGATGAAGATGATGATACAAGACTGCCATATGTCAACTTTCCAAGATTGTAACAGTTGTTTTCGGCATAGGAGCCCATTCCAAGATCCCTCAAGTCGCGCTTTGCGTCTTCGTATAGATCCGAGCTAACAGAAATCCAGACGTGACGTTTACGGCCTCGGGATATGTTTTCTACTACAAACCCTGCTAGAGTACGTCCTTTTCCCTTTAGGGGGTAGATGACAATGGATGGTCGTATTAGCTAAATGATATGCACATAGTGGTCATGCTAAACACATACAAATAAACCATTGATATGCACTTACCATTCCTGCTCCGTCTCCAAGTAAGAAGCCAGCACGTAAAGCTGGTGGCTCTCTCTTCTGTCCTCCAACTGAAAGAGTATCATTTCCATCTGGTTTCACATCACCTAATGCAGCAGGCTTGACGTCAGCTTTGCTATCCACTTCCATAGGAGTGTCATTCTCCTTCTCCTTCACAGGACGGGATGCTGCTGCCGATAGGCTCGGAGGAGGTTTGGGAAGGTCAAGCTCGTGACGTTGACATCCATAAACAATTGCCTCGAGCTGCAAGTTGGAGAGCTTGCCCTCATTGATAATCCCTGCAGGCATGCCGAGGTTATAAGTGATATCTGGTGGTGTTACTGCGGCTAGGGTGGCATTCTCCACCACAGGATCAGGATGATCACGTCCAAACTGTTGAGGTTATAAAGATAATATATATGATATGTTAACTAACGAATTAAGCAAATCTTAATTAAGCATCTTAAATAAAATACAACATACCTTTAGCTTGGTAGGCTTGTAAGGCGTGTAGGAAATCTCATCATCAACTTCATGACCATCATCTTGACCTTCGTTTTCTTTGGCAAGTTCCTGTGCCGAAGGCTTTTGATCTACTTGTTCATTGGCAGTGGACGAAGAAGCTGATCCTGTTGCTGATGCTGAGGTAGAGGTGGCGGCAGCAGAAGAGGATGAACCTCGAGATGCTGCAACCATTGCAGACAAAGCTGCTGCAGCATTTGAACCAGAACTAATGGCCTGCCTCAATGCATCCATGCCGGCGTTTGATGTTGAATTGGACATAGTGTATGTAGATGTTTATCTGAAATTATAATTAACGAATGAAGTGAAGTAATAGTTGTTAGATGGATGAAATGAATTGAAAATGAGATGTGAACCGTAATTTATACAACAAGATATAAATATCAATCCAGTAAATATCCGTAATCAAACTGTATACACAACCAACAACACAGCTAACAGCAACCAACATAAATCATTAATATATAAATTGTGCTCCTTCTATTATCGATGCATATAATAAGCCACACCATTTTACCAATAAACCAATTCTTTTAAATCAATAATACCGGTTGTGGATAAATGCCGTATAGTGTTCCACATATTTAAATCCATTATCGATCGAGCAATGCAAAAAAGTTATCTTGTAGTGTTTAGTAATGTGTATACCCTCTGAAAGTATGGTTGTACCGCCGCCGACATAAAACATAAATCATCTTCCCATATAAATACATAAATAATAAATTTAACATCAATATACAATTGTCCCTCGGTGAATGAGTATACAGCCTAGCATCCGAGAAAACATCTGACCACATTAATTAATTTCACATGAACCATCTCCAATCATAATTTTAGCATTGGTTGTTGTATTAAAAAAGTAGGGTTGTGATATCCCCTATTCAGCCGACCACTTACCAGTTTGTTTCGTTTGTTTTAAAGCTAATATCTTCCAAGGGTTTAGGAAGAATGGATTGCTAATTGCTATTGAGTATTAATAGCAAGGGCAATAAAAGTGTAAGTGAGTGATAAGTTTCGTGAAGTTTCATATCGCAGAAGTTTCTAACTCACACTCATAAACTCACATAAACATAAGAGAGTACCTACTTACCTTCAATAGACCACAGATAGCAGTTACAATAACCAATTATATCAATAATGTCAGGAGGTATTGCTAGAGGACGTCTTTCAGAGGTAAGTCATGTTGGTTGATTTTTAAGTAGTGTTTGCAAATTGAGTCTTAGGACATTCATGTGTCATTTTTATTTTAGACCGTCTTTGAAAATATTACCAAACTAATATATATGATACTGCCCTGTTCATACCATACTATACCAACCAACATATAATAAAATTCAAAATAGGAACGTAAGGCATGGCGAAGAGATCATCCATTCGGTTTCCACGCCCGTCCAGTATCAAAGGGTGATGGATCATCCAACATTATGTTGTGGGAAACAGGCATCCCAGGCAAGTCCGCGTTGAATTAATTCTCATGTGAATCCAAGAGTGTTTATTATGAAGTCTCAGGATTTTACTACTTCATTTGAACTAGTTTGCCTTTATTATATTACCTTTACAAACCACATGTACTAACAGAAGTTACTATTATCTCTCTTTATTGTGATAACGCACATCTTCCAGGCAAGGAGGGCACTGATTGGGAAGGTGGATTATACAAGGTAACACTTGAATTTAGTGAAGAATATCCATCCAAGCCACCCAAGTGTAAGTTTGTACCACCATTATTCCATCCAAACGTTTATCCCTCGGGAACTATCTGTCTTTCTATTTTGAATGAAGAGGAGGGATGGCGACCTGCCATTACTGTTAAACAAATGTTATTGGGTATTCAGGATTTATTAGATACGCCGAACCCTAACAGTCCTGCTCAAAGTGAGGCATACAATTTGTTTATCAATAATAAAGCCGAGTACAAACGAAGGGTGAAGGCGGAAGCGAGAAAGAATACCCCCTCTGCATAAATTATATTGGAATAGTTATCAATGGGTAGTTTTTGATTATTATATGATGGGTATTGGAGGTATGGGAAATTAGTTTTGGGTTTACAGAAGAAGGGTATAGCATTGAAACAACTGAATCATTGGTTCTGATAGTGCTTGTAATCTTCTACTAGATTTTTTTTATTACATACACAAAGGTCACGATGTTTTGGGAGTTATTATCTTCAACTAGAGTTTTGAGAGTTATTATTCTTTAACTAGAAGTATTGTGGGTAGTAATTGTTTACTGTAGACTATACTCCAACCATGTTGAACGAGCATTGTAATTGAAGGTAAGGTAGACAGTGCTTTGCTTAGATACAATTAATAGCTTACTTAAATTTTCAATTATGGTCAGAATTACCAATACAACCTCTCTTACAATGAGCCCATCCCTTAACATTCAGACGGGCCCCAAATTTGCATCTTTTATTATCCACTTTTATCCTCCTTTACTCTAATAGCTCATAATATTACAAAGTGATTGCTTTAAATTGCTTGTGGGGTATCAACAACATTAAAATGATACAAACCCCCACACAACACCAAATACTCAGACGCTAATCAAACAACGTTCAACAACTCTCCTCCCTCCTACTTACAATCAAAATGTTTTCCTACTTCTCCTCTCTTTTTCATACTACACCCAATTAAATTCATTACTTATTACATTGTCCCGGGGAACAAATAGCCACCGTAGGCTGCTGGTTGCATCACATTCATATCTGTCTGCTGTACATTAATGTGAAGCTGCTGTGGCTGTTGATATTGAGGCATCTGTTGACCGTAACCACCCTGGTACTGGCCTCGATGGTTATTACCACGGCCACCGCGGTGAGGTGAAGGACCGCCCGGTGGATAGTTATTGAATTGACGACGCCCACCCCTTTGCTGATGGTGGGGAGAGCCACGAGACAATACTTGATTAAGGTCGTAGTCATCAAAGGTTTCTCCTTCCAGTTGAAAGTTAGGGAAGCGACGGACAATCTTGCCCAAGATACGACGTCCTCCGGCAGTGTTACGAATGCCTCCACCATTCTGGTTAGAGAGGTGGGGCTTCATGGTCTCGACGAGACGAATAGCCTGCGCGTGTGTCGACACTGACAACGCCCGCTGGACAACGTAGTTGCCAAACGGATCCATCATCATCTCACGGATACGATCCGTATCATTCAACTCATTTAGATACTCTTCACGGACACTTTCGGTACAGCGCTCTAGACACTTCTCCATAACGTTAGAGCTAAACTTCTGGATGGCTAGAACACATACCTTGCCGATGACACTCTCACAAATGGCGTGAACTTCATCGTCGCCACACACATCGAGGACGTACTGAACGACATAGTTACCGTAGGCATCTTGCATCAATTCTAGCGACTTCTCTACAATCCTCTCAACGAGGTTGGAACGTGCAGTGCTGTGACGCGAATCAAGGCAGCGCTGGATAACACAACAACCGTGACGATGACGAGCCACGTCCTCAACACTCACTGCAACAGCCTCGAAGATGAATTGAGTGTACTGGTATGGAAGCTTGAGGAGGATACGCTGGATAGCGTGATTACCGTGGCTGTCGATGCACAATCGAGCAGCAGAGGGCTTAAGTGCATCAGTTAAGATCTTGGCAGCCGTATCCTTCTTCTTTTTCTTCTTCTTAGTCGTCTTGTTGGTGGTGTCTTCTTCCTCTTCCTTCTTGTTCTCCTCCTCTTCCTCCTTCTCGTCTTGGCTTTCTTCATCATCACTCTCTTCCTCGTCCACGGCACAAACCTCAACAATCTTTTGTACAGATCGCGTTCCGTGGAGGTTCAAGCTGGCATTCACAAGACGAGTGCTCACACTGCTTACAAGCGTCACACGCTCCTCGGGGGTGATGCGTTCCAATATCTTCTGGAAGAGATAGTTACCAAACGGGTCAACCATTGCCTCAGCCCAAAAGGTTAAGCCCTCATTCAAGATGGCAGTGGCAGCTGATGGGCCATCTTCATCGAGTGCCTGTTGGAGTAAACGACATCCGACTTGATCACGAGATAAGCGACGAACATTCCCCAACAAAGACCGTAGAGGAGGACGCTGAGGTGAAGCGTAAAGTCCAGAGAGTGCGCCCGTTGGATCATTCCCTTGATCATACTGTCCCCCAATATTATCCATATTATTCTTGGGTTGGTAACTATTGTATCCACCACCAGCATTACCATACTGAGAGTATTGACCATTTCCCCCTTGATTATCTTGGCCGTACATGTTATTCATACCAGCTTGAGGCATCCCCATCATTACATTGCCATCAGCAGTTCCTCCTTGATTACCATTCATTTGTTGCATGGGCATCATAACCGTACCGGCTTGCCCAGGCATTTGTACCATTTGCATAGGTTGCAATACTTGCTTACCATCGGGACCAGGCACGGCCATATAGAACACTTGAGGCTGTTGTTGTGCCACGGGCATTGTCATGTACTGCTGTTGTTGTTGTTGGATTCCACCCACATTGGAAAACTGAGCTGATAGTTGAGATGGCTGTTGTTGCAACTGAGCATGTAATTGACTTTGCTGCTGTTGACTACCTCCAGCAGAGGCAGCGTTGGAGGGTGAAAAGTTATTACTCCCCCCGTTATTTTGAAACTGTGTTGGGTACATCTGCCTACCACTGTTATATGGTGAGTTACCAGAATTCTGAGGACTTTGACTACGACTACTGGGAGCCGTGGATGATACTGGCTTTAATCCACTATTCATATTAACAATGGCAGGGTTGGAATTGGTACGGTGCATATCATGTCTAACTTTGAAGGCATCTTCCCCCAGAGCTTTAGACGGGCTTTGGGATAAAAATATGTCAATGCTTGGTTTACGCTCTCGGTCGTTGGTGGGGGTGGAGGGTCTAATTTCAACACCCGGTCCAGTAGAAGCACGACGGTTTGCAACCTCTTCCTTTTCATAAATGCCACTATCATATAAAATATTTTGAAGGGAATCATTAGCGTTGGTATTCTTTGAGGAATTGGCAGGGCGCTTGTTATCACCGCCACCGCCGCCACTGTTGTTACTTCCATATAAATTATATGAAAGGCTATATGACATAGGATTTAATATATACAGAAAATGACGTTAGATGGACACATGGTACAGCAATTAATATATGTTGGGTGACACATAATAATATGGTTTTAATTGCAATAACTCACCCTGATGTATTCTTGCCCGCTGACCCTGACAATCCATTCCATGTTGCACCAGAAGTTTGAGACCCTACCGCGGAACCAGGTGCTCCATATCCAACACTCTGTTGACCTCCCTGTCCACTATTTACACTACTATGGTTACTACCATCGACCTCACCCGCAAGATTCACACTTGACAATACCTTACCCAACGAACCTATCACATCATCTTCCACTCGACTATTATTCATTGTTTCAACTTTATTATTATTATTCTCACTTTCTTGATTAGTATTAGTATTTGACGACCACAATGCTAAAGGGTTAGGTGGCATTTATTATTTTTTATATATTAATTGGTGGTAGCTAATAGGCCTTTTTAATTTCTAATGATACAATTATTTATACACAACCCTCACAACGACGATATCGGTTGCAACAAATATCTAGACCACCATGATATTAATATTATTATTCATATACTTCCCTAATCCTTTGTACTTATTTGGAGTGGTACTTTTTATGAATGAAGAGTAGCACCACCACAACCACACAAAAATTGAAATAAATATCATCCACTCCGAGGTGTGACTATGACATGAGTAGTGTAAGAGAAGGAAGTGGTAATTGGGAGGCAAAATGCTCCATGATCATCCCTGACAACTATCCATACAGGAATTACCAATATATAAGCAAATCAGTGGTGATTTACAACCGCCTTAGTCATACATTCTTGGACAGCCGGTTCGATTTCGAAAATCTGACCCAATCTGAGGCAAGAGAACTGACTGCCAACAAGTGGCAACAAAAGTGTGATGGAGGGCCCTACAATGGTGCTGATAGTGTTCATTGCCCTTTATTATACATGTACAATGGCAAAACATCAATAACTAAGCAACAGAATGATGGTATACTGCTGCTTGATGGCCAAACATTGTCGAACAGCCGGTTCGATTTCGAAAATCTGGCCCAATCTGAGGCAAGAGAACTGCCAACAAGTGGATGCGCAAGTGTGATGGAGGGCCCTACAATGGTGCTGATAATGTTCATTGCCCTTTATTATACATATAAAATGGCAAAACATCAATAACTAAGCAACAGAATGATGGTATACCACTGCTTGATGGTCAAACATTGTCGAACAGCCGGTTCGATTTCGAAATCTGGCCCAATCTGAGGCAAGAGAACTGCCAACAAGTGGATGCGCAAGTGTGATGGAGGGCCCTACAATGGTGCTGATAATGTTCATTGCCCTTTATTATACATATACAATGGCAAAACATCAATAACTAAGCAACAGAATGATGGTATACCACTGCTTGATGGCCAAACATTGTCAAACAGCCGGTTCGATTTCGAAAATCTGGCCCAATCTGAGGCAAGAGAATCAACTGCCAACAAGTGGTCAAGTCGGAGACTGGACCTCGGTGCATTCCTCTAGCCTACGCGCTAGTCTTTTGGATGCTACCGCAATGTGAGAGAAGAGAGAGAGAGAGAGAGTGCTACAAAATAGTACAGATTGTGAGAGTGGGTGCCAAAACTGTAGGGTTTAGACTTGTGCTAAATCCTACCCCCCAACTTTGCAACTAGCAAAGCTGCCATTTGGTCAAAGGGTGGGGAGTGGGAAAAAGCGATTATACTACGTCTAATCGTCCCTACTAACAAAAGCCAGCGTATGGTGGCTAGCTGCAACAAAGAATGAGCTTTGCAGCTCGCCCAAAGGAGGGTGCACTGGGTGTGAAGGACAGACGCTTCGCTCGCTGTCATTTACCCCAAATGCGCAAGTGTGATGGAGGGCCCTACAATGGTGCTGATAGTGTTCATTGCCCTTTATTATACATGTACAATGGCAAAACATCAATAACTAAGCAACAGAATGATGGTATACTGCTGCTTGATGGCCAAACATTGTCGAACAGCCGGTTCGATTTCGAAAATCTGACCCAATCTGAGGCAAGAGAACTGCCAACAAGTGGCCACAAAAGTGTGATGGAGGGCCCTACAATGGTGCTGATAGTGTCCATTGGCCATTCATATACATATACATAAAGGAATTACCAATATATAAGAAGGAGAGTGGTTGTATACCTCCACGTTTAGGTGATACATTGTTGGACAGCCGGTTCGATTTCGAAAATCTGGCCCAATCTGAGGCAAGAGAACTGCCAACAAGTGGATGTGCAAGTGTGATGGAGGGCCCTACAATGGTGCTGATAGTGTTCATTGCCCTTTATTATACATATACAATGGCAAAACATCAATAACTAAGCAACAGAATGATGGTATACCACTGCTTGATGGCCAAAC
>Ga0214477_100063_pt1 | contig 65899 bp, 49 predicted proteins | sample M1_20Mar14CPVII9_FD_165058 | JGI IMG/M metagenome (GOLD analysis project Ga0214477, IMG submission 165058) | Marine eukaryotic communities from Monterey Bay, California, United States - M1_20Mar14CPVII9sort6BwellC16 | ecosystem: Environmental > Aquatic > Marine > Unclassified | place: USA...
GCCAACCTTCAGGCAATGTTTGGCCAACAAGTGGGGGTACAGCAGCATGTAGGTTGTTGAATAGTGGTTGTTTGGCATTGTATAGGTACATAACAAGTTGATGAACACTCCCAGCATGATTGTAAGTTTATCCATCATACTTTTACAGACCCATGTTGGCAGGTTTCATGCCTTAGATCAGGAAAAAATCTTGATTTTCTGCTGACTCTCAGGCAATGTTTGGCCAACAAGTGGGGGTACAGCAGCATGTAGGTTGTTGAATAGTGGTTGTTTGGCATTGTATAGGTACATAACAAGTTGGTGAACACTCCCAGCATGATTGTAAGTCCATCAATCATACTTTTACAGACCCATGTTGGCAGGTTTCATGCCTCAGGCAGATCTCGATTTTCTGCCAACCTTCAGGCAATGTTTGGCCAACAAGTGGGGGTACAGCAGCATGTAGGTTGTTGAATAGTGGTTGTTTGGCATTATATAGGTACATAACAAGTTGATGAACACTCCCAGCATGATTGTAAGTCCATCAATCATACTTTTACAGACCCATGTTGGCAGGTTTCATGCCTTAGATCAGGAAAAAATCTCGATTTCCTGCCAACCTTCAGGCAATGTTTGGCCAACAAGTGGGGGTACAGCAGCATGTAGGTTGTTGAATAGTGGTTGTTTGGCATTGTATAGGTGTATAACAAGTTGATGAACACTCCCAGCATGATTGTAAGTTTATCCATCATACTTTTACAGACCCATGTTGGCAGGTTTCATGCCTTAGATCAGGAAAAAATCTTGATTTTCTGCTGACTCTCAGGCAATGTTTGGCCAACAAGTGGGGGTACAGCAGCATGTAGGTTGTTGAATAGTGGTTGTTTGGCATTGTATAGGTACATAACAAGTTGATGAACACTCCCAGCATGATTGTAAGTCCATCCATCATACTTTTACAGACCCATGTTGGCAGGTTTCATGCCTCAGATCAGGAAAAAATCTTGATTTTCTGCTGACTCTCAGGCAATGTTTGGCCAACAAGTGGGGGTACAGCAGCATGTAGGTTGTTGAATAGTGGTTGTTTGGCATTGTTTAGGTACATAACAAGTTGATGAACACTCCCAGCATGATTGTAAGTCCATCCATCATACTTTTACAGACCCATGTTGGCAGGTTTCATGCCTTAGATCAGGAAAAAATCTTGATTTTCTGCTGACTCTCAGGCAATGTTTGGCCAACAAGTGGGGGTACAGCAGCATGTAGGTTGTTGAATAGTGGTTGTTTGGCATTGTGTAGGTACATAACAAGTTGATGAACACTCCCAGCATGATTGTAAGTCCATCCATCATACTTTTACAGACCCATGTTGGCAGGTTTCATGCCTCAGATCAGGAAAAAATCAAAACATCCTAATAAATCTTCACAAGAGTTTTATTTCCGCCCTGTCAGCTCCCACAGAGGAAAGAGTGTAGCCAACGAGCTGTAACAATTTGTTAGTAAAAAGCAATTCGATTTGATTTGATTTGATTTGATATGCTAGCTTTACGACTTCAGAAGTCAATTTCTATCTATAGAAATCTATTTCCTAAAGCAATTCGACTCCCCTGAAACCTATTATTTCCTAAAACCAATTATTCTTGCCACTCGTTAGTCAATCTGAAACTTATAAAATAAACTTCACTTTAATTGTATGGAAGTTTCTTAACACAATCACATTTATATAAGAAACCGCACACGTGCATGAACTCTTGCACACCATGCAAAAAAACTTGCACTGTGCAATTGCATTCAGTGCTGGAAGCTGCGGGCATTTGCGCTTTCGGCGATACGGTATCTTTCACATGAAAACTCAACGCATGCCGTGATCTCGTTTCATCTCGAGATCATCACGTCTCATCTCGTGATGAATCATTTCATCTCGTGATATCACGTGCGTTGAGAATTGCAATACAAATTGCAATAGTTATCGCCGATTCATCACGAGATGAATCGTCTCGTCTCGTGACATCTCGTCTCGTCTCGAGATCATCTCGTGATGATCACGAGATGATTTTCGTGGTGCCCAACTACATATCGCCAAAAGGACTATTTAGTGGGCAAGGCCCGCAGCTTCCAGTCCAAATCGCTAAAAAATAGAGGGCATGGTATATGCCCGCTTTCATAGTGTACTCTTGTGCAGATAGAAACACAGTTAGGTCACTATTATCATAATAAAACTGATTGCAATTGCACAGCGCTCGTTTTTTGCATGTTGTGCTCGAGTCCATGCTACTTGAGAGGTTTCACTTAACTAGCACTGTATGCGTACAATGCATTCGAGCTCTAGTTGTGCATGAAATATACACGTGTGAAAGCCCGCTGCCCCACACTCGCTATCGCTCGGGCAGTGCAGCGAGCTTTCAGTGAGTGCAAATTTCATGCACGCTGAGCTCTCCTGCATTGCATGCATGACAGTGCACGTTATTACAGAAACACAAACTGCCGCGCCGTTGCTACTCTTCTATAATCTATAAAGTAATTGGTTTGCCACCCGCGGTAACCATAATTATGACGACTACAACCAATAATAGTACCACCGCGTCTGAATTAATCACTGAATTAATATCCATAACACCACCAAATGAAATTGAAGAAAAACAACAATATGTAACCGTTGCTCAAGAAAAGGAGGTACGATGTAAACAATTTAAGATTGTTACTGAATTATTAGATATAGTACAGACTGTACGTGGTACTGATAATATTAATAATAAGCTTAGTAATATTGAAGAGGATGTTAATATGGAAGATAATGGCGGTGGTGATTTTATTCGAACTAATATGTCAGAGTACAGCTGTCAAAATAACGGTGAACAAAGTACAAGCAATAATACCACGGCTAATCAACTACATTTGCGTGAGATATTAGGTAATTTACCATCCTCAACTACATCCAATTTAGCCACATCATTAACAAGGTTAATATCCCATCGTGTTGAATTAGAAAGTTTATTACCCGGTACACAGGATACGCAAGCAAATTTAGAGGCAATGGGTATGAGTTATTCAATGTCAATGACTCAAAGTAATGATAGTGATGATGATAATAGTGTAGTGAATGATATGCAGTTAAGAAATGGTGCCAATCTTGAACAACGTCGTATAAATCATGCCAAAGCAGCGCTTACCATTTCAAAGTTAAGTTTATTATCTGCACAGTTATATGTGGAATTGTTGGGAACTAAAGGTGCATGGGGCGCAGGCTTGGTAGATGTTGGTTCAGTTAGTGCTATTACCGCATTAATTAGGAGATGGTGTGTAGAATGCAGAGGACGAGAGGATGTATTAAAAAAGAGTAGTTCTAAAAAGACGAAGGGTAAGAAGGAGCCTGCTAAAAAGAGGTCAAAAGTTGATAATACTAATATGGCAAGGGCGGCACCATCACGGAAGAGTGTTAGGATTAATGAAGTGGCATCTGTAATGAATGACGATGATGATGATATGAGTGAAGATGATGATCAAGAGTTGAACTCTACATTCCAAGTTGAAGAAGAAGAGGATGAATCATCAACTTATAATACACAACTTACTGAACATGAAATGATTACTGGAGGATTACGATTGGCATACACATTAGGACGTGCACCACTTCAAGCAGACTATAAGAATTGGTCATCAGAGGCACGTGAATTTTACTTGGATGGTGCATCTTCTGCGATTGGTATATCATCAGCCTTGTTGGCTGGGTGTAGTAAGGCCAAGGATAATAAGGAAAATGCAACTGTATGCCAAGAGACTGTATCTTCATTGGAACATGCTTTACGAATGACTGTGTTGCCACCAAAGGTACCCGAGACAGCAGGGGATAGTGAGGGAGCTGCACCACTCCGTAAAAAGAAATCTAGTAGGTCAAAGAGGAAGAGCTCGTTGGCAGCAAAGGAGAATGAGAAAAAGTTGCAAGAGTCGGGCATCTATTTACTTCGTGGTCTTCTACCACTGTTCAACTTGAAGATGGAATTGCCCAACGGTCAGGCTGGTAAACTTGCAGCATATGATACCGTGTCATCTCTCCTTGTTACCATCATCTCATCAATCTCCGAAGATATTGAACTCAGCTCATCGAATAATAGTCGAATGTCAAAGTCACCGAATGATTTACTCAATGAGTCAATCACTCCTAAGCGTGGGGGTCGTAAATCCATCTCCTTTGCAAATACACCTGCCCTCAAGAAGAACCGTAATTCTCTTGGAGGCAATGGGGTGGGTAAGACTCCCAACACGTCGATGATAGCACCACCATCATTGAAGAAGAGTATCACTCCTCGTCGGACACGTAGTAGTTCTAGCTCATCTGCCTTTTCAGACCGACCCACTCTCCATCCTATATTGAGTTTGATTGTTGGTATGCTTCATAAGCTATTCACAAGTAAAGGTCTTGAACGTGCTGAGGCAAGGTCACGTGTATGCACTTTTGGTATCCATTGCTTATCACAGCTGCCTACACTGGAGCGGTCGAATCTGCTTAGGTTTGTTGGTGATATGTGTGAATCACGAATCTCTAGTCATCGATTATTGGGTGTTGAATTGATTGGTCAAATACTATGCCAGTCTTGGTTTTGGAAGGATGAAACTGAGCATGCTAGTAAGATTACAGCAACCTGGATGTTCACTCCATTCAGTTCATTTGGAGAAAAGGCAAGCGAGAATGATATTAGTGGTAGTGGTGACAAATCAGAGGGATCATCTTCAAGCAGCGGCAATACTCCATCATCAATTCTATTGGCAGCACTACAAGGCCGATTGACTGACAAGTCTCCCACAGTCCGTGTTCGTGCTTGTCTGTCACTTGGCGAGGTTGTAAAGAAGGCAAGCTTGGCACAGGAGGAGAACCGTAATCTTGACGGTACCATTATTGCCAATTCACCGAGTAAGTTGATGGCTGACGAGGCAAACATCCCCTCCAAAGCCTTGACGGTTGCCTTGTGTAAAATCGGGTCATCATTAGTGGATGCACTACGACGTAGAGCGAGCACAGACGACCGGGCTACTGTTCGTAAGAGTTCGATTGTTGCATGGATACAGATGTTGAACTTGGCTCATCGAGAGAATAAGGAAGAGTTTGTTGTATCTGGATTGGATATCTCTGCATTGTGTCAATTATGTAACGACCCATCGGTTGCTACTCGTAAGGCTGCCGCTGATGCACTGACCAAATTAGTTCAGGCAAACTATGATAGTGATGAATATAATGTACAGGCTTCATCACTTGAAATGGCGTGGGCTCAAACAGTGTTGCCATTAGTATCTGATGCCGAAGCAACCTGTGTAATGAAGGCGACTTCATTCTTCAATCAGTTGGTGATTGAACCAATTGTCGAGCTTGGTGAGGATACTGCCGAGAAGCTGAAGGACGAAGATGACAACATGAGGTATTTTGTTGCATGGAGGATATTAGCCAAGCTTAGTGACGGATCAAAGGAGGCTGGAGGGTCAAGAAATGCTTCTGGATCTTTAATCTTGGCTTTGCAAAAGTTGTTGATCAACGCCGGAAAGGATTCTAAGGCCTTGGCTAAGAACCTTTTGAAAGCCGTATATCATGTGGGTGCCATCAGCCTTGGCCTTGATCGTCGTACTAGTCTCGACTCAACAATGTCTCATGATGAGGAATTGGAAGATAATTTGTTTGACGTCAACACGACAGCCATGAGATCTGGTGCTTGGTGTTTGCTAGATGCATTGACTAGTTGCCTTACCAACAATGGCGACAAAGTATCTTCAGTGGCTAACATTTCATTGAGCCAGGCAGTCAAGGCAAGTAAGATTGATGCCTCTTACATTGCATTATCACTACAAAAGCTTAGGACATTGATGGCTTCAGAAGACACACAAGCTGATAAGAAGAGTAGTTTGGCAGCTACTTCACGTGATTGTCTCAAGGTTATCGCCAAGATGGGAAACTTCGTCCCCTTAGATGACGCTGAGAGCTGCTTTTCTGATCTGTTTAGTGACTTGGAATCATTTACTGTTTCAATCGACCTCGTCTCGGCTGCGGTTAATGCTCTTGTCGCACTCACGAAACGTACATGTGACGACTCGGGAAATGATGTCTACAGTGAGGTCAAGACTTGGGTCAATCGTCTTCTTGATCGGTGTGAGAAGACTATCGAATCAACCTTTTCATCTTTCTCGCAGCAAGGCAGGATCAATAACAAAGACGAGAAGCTTCTATCTCATGTCCTCTTCTTGATTGGTGAATTGAGTATGGTTGGATTTACGTCTCAGGAGGAGTCTTCCCGTCTGAACCAAAAGTCAAAGGATGATATTACACCCACCGATCGCGAGCCCGTTCGTGGCTTGCTTATCAGTCCTTCTGCTCGTCTCATCCATTTGGTGAAGTTAATGCTTCCCAACTCAATGCCATTACCATCCGAAGATGAAATGTCACCAACTCCATCTAGTATAAGAGCTCATGGATTCATCACACTTGGGAAGCTATCCTTACGATCCGAGTCTTTAGCCAAGGACTCTCTCAACATTCTAGCCAGAGAACTTCACAAGGATGCTGAATCAGATCCAGCTGTTCAGAGTAATGCTCTCATGGTAATGGGAGATCTCTGCGTTCGTTATACAAATCTTGTTGATAAGTATCTTCCCTTCATGGCTGCCAGTCTTCAAGCTGGTGAGGGTAAGCCCGTTGAAATTAACCGAAGCAGTCGTCTAAGTTTATCATCCTTCAGCAGAAAGACAAATGGATACTCTCTGGTCAAGAAGAATGCTATCATGCTCTTGTCTAGTCTTTTACTTCAAGATTACATCAAGTGGAGAGGCTTGTTTATCCATAGATTCCTAGCTGCAGTGGCCGATGAAGATGATGAGGTGTCTTGTCTTGCTCAGACGGCACTTCGAGGTCCTCTCCTTTCAAAGCAACCTAATCTACTTTGCAATCACTTTGTTGGCGCTCTCTTTGTGTTCAACGCTTGCCAAGCTCATCCTATTTATGCCATGGAAGCTAGTGGCGGAGGGAATGGTATGACAGTCGACTTTGAGGGCACATCTCTTGTAGGAAGTGAGGGGTATCATAAACGACAAGAGGTATATGAAATGATGTTGGGAAGCATGACCGATGAACAGAAATTGGAGGTGACAGCTAGGCTTGTCAAGGAAGTATTGGGTGGTGCACTCGAAACCAGTGGAGACTTGAGCGTTGTGTGCAAATTGCCAGCTGGCGGAGGAGTCAAAGCTGCAACTAAGCTATCCGGAAGTAGAATCGAAGCAGCCACACATGTGTTGACGGATGCTCTGGCTATACTCACTTCTCCGGAGATCAAGGTTGGCCGTGGACGTTCTGATGATGCCGCAGAGGATGACCTTGCCAGTGTCAATAGTTCAAGATCATCAGATCAACGTAGCTTGCACAAACGAAGGCTACTCAGCAAGATCAGTAGGAAGCATCTTATGGAAATCGTTGTACCAATTCTATGCTCTTTGAAAGTACAATTGGAGACTAACCATTCACCGTTGCTCAAGCATCTCATGAAGTACTTGGGATACATTTTCAGAACCTACAAGTCTGAAGTTCAAGAGCATTTAGCCAATCAACCAACATTACTGCAGGAACTAGAGTATGATATGAAGCAGTACGAACGAGCCGCTAAGAAGAAAGAGAGGGATAGCCTACTGCAGGCTTCAATCATCGCTGGATAAAAAGCTGTGTTGTGTTTGCAAGTTGTTGATCAGTATAAGTTATTATAAGTGTGTATATACAGATTATAATCTTAGTTGTTAAATGTTATATCTCAGCTTTCTTCAAGTTATTGTTTCCTCTCAGTATTCTTTTGAAAGTATATACATCATCAAGCGCAATAACAAGTAATACATATCTAGAATTCATTGAAGTACAGTATCCACACGAGAAGAGACATGGACAAACTACTTGATCATGAAATGATACTGTGCAACACGACTTGCTTGGCCATGACGACAATCTCGCATCACAATGGATCGAAATGCCTCTGGATATTCCCAATACCAAGCCAAACAGTGCTCCCAAGCAGATGCACAACAAGAAAAGAAGAAAGTTATCTCCGGTAGATGTCTTATCGTCAACTCGACGGCCAGTGATGGTACCGAAGATGAACACCAAAGAAAAGCAAGCTCCTATTAGAGAAAATTGAAGTAAACCCTTCCTCTGAATCGCTCGACCAAGATCGTCCCTGTCTTGTAACTTTGTCGACAGCAGCCATTGAATAGCAAGATAGAACTTGACAACAAAAGAAGTTCCGAAAACTTCCCTCAGTATTGCTAGACATCCAAGTAATGAAGAGCAAACTTCTAAACTTGGCAGCAAGTCAAATGATGACAAAGTTAACGAAGCAAGAGCCAGAGGCAACCCTGAGATGATGTGTAGTAGCGTTAGGATCCAACAGTATGCTGAAGTCTGGCTCTTTATATCTGTAACTTCTGATAATGGAATTATCTTTGATCCAACTTGCAAAGTACCTTGATCAGGGTGTAGATCAACCTCAACTTTGAGTGGTTTACGTTGCCATTGGATACCAAACACTTGAGAAAGTAGCATGCCTATGGCTTTTATGTCAAACATCACTGCAATACAACAGCAAACGATAAACGTGCCATCTGTGTTGCTTGCAAGAGAGTCCAACAGTCTGTAGAGTACACATATCAATGCCCCAACTAGTATCGATGCAACAAGACATTGCCAAGAGACTTGCACTCTACACAAGAACGATCTTCTTGGGAACAGATCATCATTATCTTGTACTTGATGTTTGCAAGTAACTTTGTCTTCACTTGCCTTACTTCTATTAATAAACCTTTCAGCAACTAGATGATATATCATTTTGGATATAGCTGCCAAACAGAGATAGAAAATGAAGAGTTCGTAAAGTTTGAGGCGTGATCCTCTTCTCAAGTTTGTATTGAATTCTGGTAGTCGTGTCTCACAGTCATCGAAATCAAAACCAAGCCTCGCCTTATCAAATACACTGCATTGATCTGTATTGTAGCAGCACTGAGCAAACAATACATCCTCATCTTGCTCTTCTTTTCTGTCTCTGAATTTATCTGATTCTTCCCATTCAGGCTTGAGGTTTGAATAGATTCGTACGTCATCTAATGCCCAATGATCTCTTAGTGCATCAAAAGAAGGTTGTCTAAATCGAATCTGAGTAGTATTACTGTGACCTTCTCGTGGTATATCAACTGAGATGAATTTGAAGGAACTTCCTCGGTAGTGATAGGCTTGATAGACGCCAAACGTAATAAAATCTGTATCCACAGAAGCTCGATATTCTATAATCACATCACTGTAAGCTGTTTTGCACTCTGTGTTGAACATGCCATATGAAATTGGCCCCATTTTGAGATAAAACTCCACTCTACCTCCGTAGGTGAGGTCAAGCTCGGTTGTAGTTGCCTGTCGAGTATTTAGCCCTTTGAAAACCAGTGCTTTTGTGTTGACAGTAGGTTCATTGCCTCGTTCAGGAGGTCGAGTATTAAAACCACATGCATCAGACATTTCTCCATTGATGATTTCAGACCAAGGAGAAGCTTTCTTTACATCTTCAAAGTCATCATCAAAGACATATACTCCACTTGTGTCCTCAGAATATAGCAGTAAAGGATTAGCTTCTGATACATTGCGAGGTCGAGTCGTTTCTTCTCTTGGAGACGATACACACAAGTCGTATCCCAGCAAGTTATTAGACCAGGCATACAACTCAGTGTCATATACACAAGCCGATGCAACGACTTGATTGGTTGTTGTGTTTCTATCACAGACCTTGTGTGGCTGTGCTGCTGGAAGTGAACCACCACTCTCTCCATATCCACTATCAACGTCTCCATCGTAATCCAAACATACACTTACATCACAAACTGGAAGCCATCCTCTGCAAGAGTGTCCCCAAACTGTCGTTGGCGTGGTAGATTCATTGTAGTACACAAGAGCTATACCTATACAACTTATGATGACAAGGAGTATACTGACGCCCCATGATACGCCAACAGCAATCTTACCAGGATCAGGCTTCTCTTTGGCCAACCCAGTGAGAACAACGTCGGTTTGGCAGCCTGGACACTGTCCCTGTCTGTGATAGCATGCATGACAGTAGTATGCAGAGCAACATCGTCTGAAGATTCCTCTTTCGAGGCAGCTTCTACACTCAACTTCAGACGGGTAGTCTTCAGTATTTGATGTTATTGCTTTGTCTGTGCGGCCACCGGGTGTTGTTGCCACGCCTTTCAAGTCTGCGGCAGTATCCGATGCCTTGTTCATGATAGCATTGGTGACATTGCTCATAAGTTTTAGTGGCTTGTTATTCTCATCGACCATTGCAGTGCACGGGAATTCGTTCTGGTAACAAGCATCACATAGATACTCGCCGTTACCAATCAAAGGTCTGAATGTACCTTTTCTGTTTCGATGCGCAGGACATCTTGAACATTGTGTAAGGCACTCGTCGTCAATGACTTGTTCTTTTGGTTCCTCTTTGGGAGGTTGTGGTGTAACTCTATCTTTCCATCTAAGCTTCTTCTTCTTCTCACTTTTGCGCTTGGTTGCCTGTTCTTTGTTGTGTCTTTCTTCGGAAGCAGTTAGCTTTGTTGTTGTTGGAGTAGAAAACAATGCTGATTTAGTGAGCGTTGTAGGGTTCATGCTTGTTATGTATTGGCTGTGATGATATTGTACTAACAACGGTAGCGGTATACTGCAACAATGACGACGATTTTAATCCCCTTCCAAGTCCAAACTTGTGTGTGTATTGATACTAATATGGATGACTGTACTGTACTTGTGGAGACTTGTGGCAACAATGACGGTGATTTGATCGCCCTTCCAAAATCGTGTGTATATTGATACTAATACTAATGGATGTCGTTATGGCAGTGATATACTGCAATAACAGCGATTATGTGGTGATTCATTTTTGTGCAGAGATAAAAATCACTTTTGTAGGTAGGCACAAATCCACAGAGGTTAGAAGTAGTATACAATATAATAAAACAAGATAGCGCAATTTACACACCTGTATCTTTGGGAGCTACTGCCTGTACGTTCAAGTTACTCTATCATTTCTGTTCATAATATTACCAATATATCTGATAAATCTACTTAAGCTTGAGATCATCAAACGATCTTCATTGGCGTTTTGTCTTCATTTCTTGGCTGTGTTTCTGCTTCATCATCTTCTTCATCACTGCCGCTACTATTTGAACTACTCGATGAATCGGGAATCTCTGCTTCGTCATCATCGTGATATTCGGTATCTCCATTTGTCAACCTAGGACTTCCAACCGGTGCTACATCATACTTAAAGTTGCTTTGTTTTGTTTCAAATTCCAGCCAACCTTTTCTTTTGCATAGCTCTGAAAGTTTGAAGACCACAAAGCCAAAGAGTAACGCACCAGCACAAAAGATGTACACAAACCAATTCGATAATGCAAAGATTAATAATACTCCCAACGTCGGTGGTAGTACAACAAGCGGAGCCGCCCAATCTGGTACCGGGATTCTATATGGTCGATGCATCTCCTTGTTGTAGAGTCTCAGCTTGACAAATGCAGCATATTCCAGTAACAATGAAATAGCATACACTGAATTAAGAAGCTCGAGCAGCTGGCCAAAGTCAGCACAACTGAATGCTATTATAACCATCGTGTTGAAACAGATTCCTGCCGTGGGTGTACCATGCTTGCTGCGAGTACTGAATATCTTTGGTAGAATACCACGTTCGGCCATACCCATTAATTGAAAGGCATCGGATGACATTTCAGCTTCAAACAAGGCAAGGTTGGAGATCGCTGCTGCAAATATGGTCCACATCCCGAGCCATTTCCCACCAATGTCAACAGCAACTGTACCCAAATGTCCGTCTTCCCAGTCAGCTTGTTCGTAGTCAGTTGCACCCACTGCAATCAATACTGGTATAACATAACTTAATACACTCATGATAAGACCAATGAATATTCCTCGTGGATAGGTGGTGTGCACATCAGATGTTTCACCAGCAAAGCAACCAGCAGAGTCAAAACTGTTTAGATTCCAGAATAGATTATTCAGATACGGTCTCCATAATATACCACCCAGAGTTAGTAGCGGTAGTGGACCACTGGATGTTTGAAAGTCATCATCAAACAAGGCATCATCAGGTTCCTCTGGCATTTGCAGCCATCTACTTGGCACCACCTTCGGTATACCCACAATTGTTAATATAACAAATGGACTCATGGCAAGGATACAAACTATTATACTTGCATTACCAACAATTTCCAAACCCGAATAATTCAATATTGCCAAACATACAGTTATAATTGCTATCGATATAAATCGTGTCAATCCTGAAAAGTCCTCATATCCCAAGACGCTGGTTACATACTCCATGAAGAGTGTTGGATAGATTGCATTATCGGTTGCACCGGATACCCATGCTAAATATCCAGTTACACTTGCAGCTGATTCACCAAATGCTTCTCTGTAGTGTGTGTTTGGTTATGTTTGGAGAGAGTGGAGTATAATTATGAGATATACATACAGGCAGAAGGTGCTTGACACTACACACTGCAATTAACACTTACTCAACCCAAGCAACACCCGCGGCAGGATCTTGGAATGCACTACCCAATTCAGCAGTAACCAATGCTTCCGGTACTGACCAAATTAATGGAAATATAATAAAACCTAATATAGCAAAGAAATTACCACCCGCTCGTATACTTGGTTCAATACCGAACGGGCCACCACTAACATTGTAGAAGACTAGAACAGCCAATGGCCATAATTTTAATGTTGGTGTTGTTTTAGTTTGTGTTGGGTCTAGCATTTCTGTTGATATTTTACCATTTTGGTGTCCATTTATACCATTTGCATCTAATGGACTATGAGCTGCTGCTTTATTGTCATCATCTGATGGCGGTGGATCAGGCAGAGATGTCATTAACAATCCAGTATCACTATCTGATACATCATTTTCATCGTGAAATGATAATTCATTAAAGTATGCGGCCTCTTTTGACATTGTAATTGTTAATTTATTTTTAGCGTTTGTTGATCGGGCGCGATATGTGTATAATGCGTTGGTATTGTTCGATTCAAAGTATGATTTACTACGAAGTCTTTGATATTGTTGTTCTTTAGTGGTGGTAGTAGTATCAGAGGAAGGTGATACAGGTAAGGAGAACGAACGTTTTGTTTTACTAAGAGGTGTAAACTGTGGACTATGTGAAGGTGCACCGTCTTTGGTAGATGTTGTTGTAGATGTAGACGGAGGTTCTTCACACTCAATAAGTGTAGGTAATCCAAAAGCAGTAATTAAAGGAGCTGATACTACAGGCGTTGAATAGTAGTTTATACTCTCTCTTCTACTCTTCTTAGTATGTAATGGTTGGTTGTGAGTATTGCAATTATTGCTGAGTTTAGTTCTTGTGTTTGTGTTTGTTGATTTATTGTCAAAAGTGTTATATCGCATTTAGTAGTATGAACCGAACATATTAAAGACAAATATAGGAGAAGGGTATAGGTATGCGAGGGACGGGTCTATGTTTACTGTGCATGCACCCTTGATCATCACAAAATAAATCGTCATTGGGCTTGGTAGGATACCAAAAGGATACCGGCTAGAAACTCAGACATCTCTTCAAGGATAGATATGGTAGTGCTCAAGCAAATAGTAAGCAGGCATATTAGAAATGTTAGGTATGTATCTATTTATTCATTATTATGGTGTTCATTACGATGTATTCTCACTGCTTTCCAAAGAGAAGGGATAGCAACGACTGCAGAGAGAATTATTAGTATTTCTGACAAGAGTATATTGTGTATGGATCCGTCACTGTACTCAAGACAATATCGACTAGCTTGATTGCATTCCAATGCATTTGTAACACTCAATATATATCCGAGAGTACTTGCTCCGCCACTAAACAGTATAATGTTCCCAAAAGCTCCTTCTTTATGGTGTGGAAAGACATCAGCAAAGACTGCTCTTAGTGTCCCTTCATATGTTGCTCGTCCTATGCCGAGTAGTATATATGATGACATTAATGTAAAAGCTGTCCAATTGTTGCCGTCAGGAAATACGAGAAACTGTAGCGCAATGGCCAAGTATGCCAGAGCTCCGGATGTCAAGACTCTCTCTTTCCCATACGTCAAACGAGATTGTATTCTACCGAAGAAAAGACTAGCTCCGCTGGCAACCAGAGATGTTATTGAAGTATATAATCCGACATATTTCGAGTTTGGATCATTTAAAACCTTTTGAATAATGACTCCACTGAGAACGGACGCACTGAATGACGTAGCCAACCCAAAGAGAATGTTTATAGGTGCTAGATAGATAGCTTTCCGATCTCTTCGGAGAAGATTTAATGCCGCAGTTGCCTTGTATGAAGGCGAAGTATTGTCCTCTTCACTTTCTTCTCCTCCATCCTCTGTTTGAAGTAGATTGTATTGATGTTGGTATCGTTCTATATCCAATACACCCAACATGAACAATACTGGAACTATTGATAGTACACTATACATACCGAAGATAACCTTCCAAGATATACCCAATGTCTCAATCAAAAAGGTAGAGAGTAATCTCAATATCACTTCGAATATCAAGAATATGAAGGAGAAGTTTCCACCAAATCTAGACGTCACATTTTCAACCACTTGTCCATTATTATTATTATTTGTAGAAGCATACAATTGTGCAGTACATGCGAAGAATAGTACCCTGCGAAACCCAAAGTATAGAACTCCCTACTCCCCCAACCAAGGCACCGCAAATTGCAACTAATGATTGTAACCATATCAAACTCTCATTATGTTCTACTATTATTGTAGCAAAGAAGAAACTAGTGACATATGATGCACTCATTCCCATACCTAATACTAAACCATTTCTCGATCCGAATTTCTTTACAAAGTATGATGCACCATATAAAGCAGAAGCAGTATAAGATCCGTATAACATACCTGATTGCCATACGCCTACGCTACCCAATCTTGCATTTGACAAGCCAAGTACCGAGACTGTACATCCATGATTGATTGCAAATAGAAGTGACATTAGCAGGAAGTTGTTTCGTATGGATTCTGGTTGTATACCATCACTCTGTTGATTTTCAATGAAAGGTCGTGTGATATTTGATGTGATTGTATCATTCTCGTCATCATCTTGTTGTATCATATCTTCTCCTCAACTAATCGCCGACCGTAAACTATGTACGATACATTCGAATCATCACAAATATTTTTTCTATTATGTCCCAATTAGTTCTGAAAGACTCCCAATTATATCAAAGATTTTGAGTGTATGTTGATAGATAGATGTGTAATGAAGGAGGTTGACTATTGATGTACTTGATATGTACTGTAGTACGATGATCGAATAGGTGTGTTGTTCTTTACTTATAGAGATAGGAAGGTTGCAGCGGCAGTGTAAAACATCATCAGAATTGCTGCAGTTGCTGCACTTTGCAAAAAGATATTGTTTTCTTTTCGAGCTTGTGCATCGTGGGTGAATATCTCCCTCTCATGGCGTCGTCCGTCTCGTCGCAGGCGATTGCTCTAGCAACAGGACAAAAAAGTACAACAACAATAGTACCATCAATCGTTTGCAATTCAGATTATGGAGGATATGATCCTATTAGATACCCAATCAAGGCAATCTTTTATACAATGAATCATCCAAAGAGGCTCTTACCGGTAGTCATTAGAATAGCATGTATAGGATGCATAATCTCTACAGTTATACTCATTGTACTCTTGGCCACTACATTGAAACCACAAGCAGAATTGATTAGTTCGGAGTTACAATGGTGGGCTTGGTTGATTGCCGTTTTTATAGTTCTATTAGAAGCTGCAATATGCTCTGTTCTTGTTATGGTAATCAGTCAATCCAAAGCTCAGACAGTGCTATTTACCGAAACGATGAGAATGTATGTATCTTGTGTATATTTTATGCACCTTTCAGTATCGTTGCATATGCATATTATATTCACATATTGTTGATGTGTTGTTTATCTCACCAACTTTCATCTCCCCTATATCTGTTAATCTACAATACAAAAGAGAGGGGTGTTGGAAGGAAGGTGAAATGATACAACAATCTGTGATAAAAGATCTCAACGTTATTAAGAAAGCATTCATTGTACGAATCATTACTTTACCACTACAAATCATTCCATTTATCGGCGGAGCTATATACTCAGCAATAAACGCAACTTTTACAGGTTGGGATTATATGGATAGGTACTTTGATGCAATTAAACTCCCATCTAGATTACAGAGGGTAGAAGTGTTTGGCGAAGAGAAGTCTGACTGCTCAGCATTATGTTATAGATCAACGTATGATATCGATAACCCTTATGCTCGGTTTGGATTCATGGTATCGTTTTTAGAATCATTTCCAATCATCGGCTGGATTGTCGCTCCTCTTACAAATGCTGTGGCTGCTGCTTTATTCGCGTGTGATATTGAACGAAGTGGGGGACCAATTTGCTTAAAGAGGGAGAAAGTAGAGGAAGACGAGGACAACAATCTGGCGCGTCCTAAGTCCTAGCTAGCTCAAGTTAATGAGAAGATTTATGAGTGGATACAAAGTATTGTAAAATAATTGGCATAGTATTGTATAATGAAACCAAGGAATATATAACAGTAGGTCCTATACTTACATATTGCTTCTTCTATCCCTTCATTTCACGCATGCACCCGATTATTCCCAAGGATACCGAAGGTATCTTTTGCAAAAAAGAGTAATGCTATTTTGTGAAATGAGAACTTCCTACCACCCGCCGCTGCCGCCAAACATATCGTACCAAGCAGCCTACATACTCCACAATTCCAAATCGTAGGAACTAACAGCTGGTATACCTGCCGAACATTGTATGATTGCAACAGGTCAATGGCGGTCGCCTACTAGGTCTACTACACCGATTCCTCTTAGGGACGTTTTTTTGTTAAGTATGTTGACGACAGCCGACGATGTAGGAATGACTTCCTCTTTACAATTGAAATCAAACCACAACATAGATGATAATGAGTATGATGAGTCGGAATCCCTGCTTTTTGACAATGAGCCTATCAGTGCATCAACTAGTGAGATTCACAATATCAAAACAAGTTATAATGTGAAGAGGATAGTAATCATACTGTTGTTATCAATTGTATTATTGATAATAACATTAACTCGTCGATTTCAGAATGAGATGAACATACCAACAACTATTGATAATAATATTACAAAAGAATTGCAAATATCAAATTACATTAATGGGAATGCTTTATTACTTAGTGTGCATATAACTCATCATGCTGGCACATCTATATGCAAGGTAATGAAGAAGCTAGGGCCAACACCATCTTTTGCTTGTGGGGCGAATAAGAATGACGATGAGCCTTGGCCTAGCGATATATCTAAAAAAGATGGAAAGAAGAGTTGGTCATATAACAAAACTGCATATTATACACAAGGATTTCATCCTCTGGAAAGTCCGCGTTAGTATTGTTTTATATAATCATGATCTGAATACCTTTGCAAAACACAAAGTCTCACAGAAGTCACAATCGCCTCTCTTCATAAATGCATCTTCCAGTTTCATTTCATGTCCCAAGAGTACAAGGATAGAGGTAAAGGTTTACAAGATACATTCTGGGAATACGAAAACCTCACTTCATTCATTGTATTACGAGATCCGCTAGAGCGGTTTCTTGCTGGTAAGTTGCTGTTGATTCAACCACATGTACAAACTATATATGAGCATATCTCACACTTATTTAGGTGGTAAGTGTGGCCCGTTCCATGTTGGCAAAGCGAAGGCTTTAGGGGGTATTGATCCTGGAAACGATACATTAGGTTACTGGTGGGACTATGCCAACTCGAAGTGTACAGACAACTTTGCTCTACGAATACTGACGGATGAAGAATGCGTCATTAATGGCGCAGAAACAAATGAAACATGTGTAGATAGTGCAAAGGCGTTGCTAAAGAGGTTCACATTCATACTTGATCAAGCCTGTCTCAACGAGTCTATGATTGCAATGGGCAAGACATTGCACTTAAATATCACCGAAAAAGACTTTGAAGATAAACACTTTCATCACGTTCATGTTGCATCCGTTAGAGAGAGGCTGAATAATGATACATTATATGAATATCTGCAACAGAGGTTTCGTCGTGACATTGAATTATATGAATGGTCAAAGAATCAAAGTATTATTCAATGCAATAGCCGTTAGATAAATAGTACAAGTAGAAAGTATAATATAGAGTAGGCAGTATTTAGGAGGATAACCTGCTTAAAATGTTCCTAATTACTAGTTCCTAGCTACTTCTTTGTACTCTCTTTCTACATCATACCTTATCACACTTACTCGAGAGCTTTGACATGAGATCTTTGCCTCTTGATAACTTATTACCATTATCATGTACCAACTTCCAAAGCTTGTAATCATCGGCAAACAACTCCTCTTGCACTTTCTTCAATAGTTCTGGACTGTAGAAGCTATCAAGCTTCTCCTTTGAATTCTTAGCATGTTCATATACAAGGGCTGTCTTATTACTAGATTCGTCTTTTTGTTGAAAGCCAACATTAACGGTGTGATTGTGCGGATGCGAACCAATACCACACCATGGACTTCGGAGAAGTTGTTGCCCGCCATTGATGAACTTCTTTCCGTGACTTTCCCACATACCAACATGTGTTAGTAATTCACGTGTCTGATCGGCAACTTCCTCAAGAGTACCAATGAAATCGAAACGATCTAACCTTTCTGACATTCCACAACTATATACTTGCGGCCGCCAGTGCGGATCACTGCACCAAGAGAGACCAGTCCTGTCTACACTGGCTAGTCTGCAGTCATTATTCTCGAGTGGCTTTGATATATTGGCAACAAAACTATCAAAGGACATATCACCCATCATCATAATCTTATTAAACAGAGCTGATTGTTTCTTCTTCCCTTTTTTGTTCTTGACTACCTTATCCAAGTATCCACTTAATAATCGTTCTGCTGGGTTACGAATGAATGCAGCCCATGTCCATTGTTCATCTTCCCATATTCGACGTTGTACTTCTGGACTCATCTTATCGAATTGAAAGAGCTCTCTATCCATTTTATAATGTGGTAATGACGGATAATCTTTAGCTCCAATGTAGAAACGAAGAAATTGTTCCCATTGTGTAATGCCAACTTTTGGTATACCACAAAAGGCAAGCTTATGCTTTGGAAATAAGATTACATGTTGAAATGCTCCAGAGCCTCCCGCATTACTATTGGTAGAACATCCCGCTGGCGGTATGCCGTCAACTAGTTCTGCCCATGCAGTTTCATTACTACTTGGTTTGTGTGGTTTCTGACACCATTCTGTTGGTGGAGTTAACGAAACTTCAGGAAATTTACATACCTTCTTTAACTTTTTCGAATCATCAGGTGTAAGTTGTGCTAATGGAAATTGTGCCTTTTGTTCCATTGAATCATATGGAAAGCTACTATCATTACATGCGCGTTCATTAAAACATGCACCAAAACATGGAACATCTTGTTTTCCTTTGTTACTACCTTTGAAGATGGCAGGTATACAACATTGATTGTATGTTATTGGTTGTAATGCCTCAATGATTGATTTGTTTGTTGTTGGGTCTATAATATCTACTATTGCAGTACTGTTGTTATCATGATCATAGGCCTTTTCAACACTTATTTTATGTTTTTCAGCAATGGATGATAGATTATCTTCAATCGATTTTGTTTTGACTTCACTTGTACCATTTGTTATATTCTTATTTATGGTACTATTTGAATGTTTTACTTCTTGTGTTATTGCAGAGGAGTTGTTTGTTGCAACTATTATTGACTGGTTCATAATATTATTAGCTTGTGTCGATAGGCCTATTATTGTATCATTACTTTCTTTAGTACCCACCTCTACATTATTCTGCTCATGTAAAGTGTTGTTGCCAATATTTTCATCATCTATATGTTTATGTAAAGTACCATTAACAACATCCTCATCAATATTATTAATACCCTGCACCATTGCTACTTCCCGCTGAGGTACAGCAAATGTTAAGTCATCATTCTCATCACTACTAGTATCCGGAGAGAAATATATTTGTATAATAACAACTAACCATATCAATAGTAGAAATTTCCGTAATGTTGATTTGGGTAGTGACCGCTGCTGTTGTTGCTCAGGAGAGTCTTCTATGTTGGCCATAATATTTGTTGAGTATGTTTATTTTTGTGGAGTCAAGATTACTAATAAGACACTTTAACGCACTCAGTAAAAAAATCTAATATCGAAACTTCAGAGTAGAGGACTAATAGAGTATATGACGAGCACCTTATAGATTGCAAGCACAATCAATTCAAACTACATCCTCGAAGCCGACCACCAAATCTCCCCACAAACAATTCACACTTTGTTGGAATTCCGGTATCCTTTGCAAAAGACACCGGACCACCACCAAAGTTATCATCAAAATAAGATGCCTAACTGTTCTTTATCGAACAACCCCAATCTTAGTCAATCAAACCCTCACTAATGTGCACCAAAGATGAGAGGGTGGTTGAGATAGGTATAGAGGGATGTAGATAGAAAAGTAAAGATGATTATTGTTGTTATCCTAAATAGAGTTTTCTAATTTCGAATTGTATGAAAAATAGTTACTATCTATGTCATCATTGGAGATGGAGAGTCAAATGAAGGGCGTATATGCTGTGTTTTGACGGAGAAAAGGCTCATAGTAGACGGTTATTGATATCCCGACAATCTACTTTCAATATCATCAGTAAGAATATTGTGGAGCGGAGTTTCTATCTCAAGAAAGTCCTATCAACAAGGATGTTATCAATAACTATCGTGGCTTGTTATGTTCTTAGTACATCACATACTACGCCAACGAACTATCATACCAATCATCAACGTCGACAGCTACGTGCTACACAGACGACAAATCAAACATACAGCAATAGATCTTTGCAAATTCAACTAGAGAAGACAAGATATAAAATACCTATTCAATTAGAACATAATCTAATAGATTGGGAAGATATACCCCAAACCTCATCAGCAAAAGCTACACCGATATTTTGGCATATTTTAAAAAGTGGAGGCACGACAGTAAAGTTAATGTATGCACAATGTTATGGGTTAATAGAAGCATGTGAAACTGGAGTGTTGGAAAATGTATGGTATGACTCTTCTACTGGGAATAATAATGTACCTAATCCAATGGAATGGATTCAACAGCAGCAGCAGCAACAATTCAATGGTAATGATAATCAAAGAAGAAGAAGATTAGAACATATGGATTCTGCAGGAGACGAAAATGTGTATGGTACAGCTGGCGGTGCATCTTATGCACCTGAAGGAGATTCAACATTTGTACAACAACAGCAACCAAATAATGTAGATGAAGAATCACAGTTATATGCACCAGTTCAACAATCAGAGGAGATAATACCAGCAGAAGAAGATATAGTAAGGGAAGTACAAGAGTATAATTCTCCGGGAGATACACCGCCACAAATAGAAGGACATCTCGAAGGATCAGTATTATCGGCACCAGAACCACAACAGCAAAAACAACAAGAAAGCGATCTAAAGATTGTTGTATCAGGTGATGGCAGGAAGTATGTTAACGTCGACGTGACAACAACCGAAGGGATAATACAAGCATCTCAACGAGGATTTGCAACCTCAAATCTGGCTGATATCATATTTACTCCACTGCTATTGGAAGCTTCGGAACTGCTATTAAATGGGGATACTAACAAGGGAAGAATGTTTGCATTATTTAGACATCCCATTGAAAGATTGACAAGTATATTTTATTATCTCCAGAAGGCAACGTGGGAACCGACTTATGATCCACAACTTGCTCAAATGACAATAGATGACTATGCACGCAGTGGAAAGTGTGAGAGTAATTGGTTAGTACGAAGTTTAGTTGGTCAGATGGAGGGACCATTAAACTCGGACAGCTTGGAAATTGCTAAGGAAGTACTCAGGCAGAAATGTTTGGTTGGTTTTATGGATGAAATGGAAGAGAGCATTGAACGATTTCACAGCTACTTTGGCTTTGGAGATGATGCTGCTCTTGAGTGTGCGAAACAATCGTTTACAAGAAAAGGAAGTAGTCAAAGTAACAAGAACAAACATCCACCATTAGATGGCGAGTCAGAAACATATGCCATACTGGCAAAAAAGAACGAACTGGATATCCTTTTATATTTCTTTGCTAAGAAACTTTTTGACGAACAAAAGAAGCTAATTACGTAAGAGATGCACTTGATCTAGGTCTTACTCAATCAATATGTACAATGTTGGTCTACTCTTTATTTATGTTTTCGTATAGCTTCTGCATCGAGTATCAACCCTTTCTCTCCTTCTTCCATTAGAGAATCAATCATAGCTTTTCCTACCGATTCCACTGGTACCATTGATGATACTTCTTTACCAGCAAATGGAATCTGTTGAATTAAACTAGATAGTGGTCCTAAACTTGTACCCACAAAGCTGATTGGTGTACCAATAAGTTGCAATGGTATTGTATGACCTCCGATATTTCTTTTTCCATAGATAAAGCCAGGTCGAATGATCACGTGTCCATCTTGATACACTTTTTGCAATTCCTTTTCTGCTCTATACTTTCCTTGAAAATATCCATACATTGGTGCCGATGGAGGTAGTTTTGTTAATGCAAATGATCCATCGTAGACCTGAGCAGAAGATACAAAACCAAACTTGGATACGCCTTTTTCTTTTGCAGTATGAATTGCGTCAATTGTTGCTTCGCCACATATCTTCTGCATGACGTCGTTACTACCAAAAGCGCCAATACATGACACCACTGCATCGACATTAGACATAACATCCTCTCTTGCTGCGCTATCAAATACATCTCCCTTAACCCATTCTATTTTTGAGATAGATGAAGATAAATGTTGTGGTGTTGAAGATGTCGATGGTGCCCCGGATCTATTGAGAGATATCACATCATATGCATTCGATTGAAGAGCGGCATGACATACATTCTGTCCGACATATCCATTACCTCCGAGTACCAATAGACGCTTTCTAATAATGTTGGATGCCATTGTTGTATGTAATACTAATAATTAATAATGTTGCAAAAAAAAAATGACACAAGATGTGCACTTTCTATTTTTTATGGTCTATGGTTAATAACTGCTGCAGAACTTCACTGAGGAGATAGTACCTGCTGAGATGGAGACAGTATATACTCTAGGACCTATTGAATGAGAGGAGTTGCACACTGTAATATAATACATAGCCCCAGAGAGCAATGATGACGCCCGCCGCTCTAGCCGATGAGTAAGTGTTAGCGGTATCCTCCCGCCGCCGAGTAGATAGCATTTTTTTACTCGCCTATTTGCATTGTTGAAAAACAAGGGGAGCACCCGGCCAGTTGTTGGGGTAAAGATTAGAGTGCTTTGCTTTAAAAGATGGATTATACAGTTATGTACTGGTTATGCCGCGCAGCTTGAGCGCGGGATGCATGGTGTCAAGCACCATGCATCCTATCAATCAGATAGTGGTGGACCCTGTAATATATTGAGTATGTTGGGGCGGCACTCTGCCCACAAAAGCTAAATCACTAGGTTTTTTACCTTTTTGTTAAGAACCTAATAAAATTTATTCACACCGTTTGAATAGCCAAAATAAGAGGATACCAAACCATTTGTAGGGTCTGAGCTAAAATAAATACACTGAAATTGAGTGTAGTTGAAAACTTTAGATTTAACACCACAAAAAGTTTTCTTTCCACCACGCAGATAGGTGTCTGCATTTTACCTCTTACCCCTTTTGGTGTAGACGATTCTACAAGAAATAAATGTTCTTCACAAGTTATTAGTGATGATGATTGTTGTGGATTCTTTATCCAGGAGAGTCCAGAATCACCCGAATTAGATGTAGCTGCATTATTATTTCCTTCGCCTGATCAGTTATCAAATATTAAGGAAATTGAGCAAATGGTTGGTGATAGAACTCTACTTATCTTCAATAGACAATTTACTCGACCAGAGGACTTTGGTTTCTTCAACAAAGGGGAAGCAAAGGAGACAATCGAGAAGTATGAATGGGGATTTGCATTCCAAGAGATTGCCTGTAGAGGAGAAGATGTTAAACTTACATATGAACAATCTATTGGCTGGCAGTGTTGTGTAATAGATGAAAATGGAAATGAGATCAAGATCCAGAATGATAATTGGGACAACCAAGTACGTCCTGATTACCAAGACATCGAGGATACTATTAATGAAGTCATTCGTGAACCTCTTTGGATGCGTAAAATGCAAGAGGCCAATGAGAAAGGCCTTAAATTTACTCGAAAGGAATAAAATATGAATAGAGATCATATGGCTACAAGGCGTCAGAGGGGGGTTGCTACATGATTGTTAAAAGCTTAGCTAAAGTAACGTGTGTTAACGTTTGTTCATGCGCTTAAGTTTACTCTATAACTGTGTGCAATCCATACAAACAAAATCTATAAGGGGCTGCGCGTCTACTCTATTTGCAGTCTCCTAGCCTAATAGCTTTACATAGTATCACCTGAATCATATGTTGAGCAGGTACGATACTCACAAAATTGTCAAAATTTACCCTGTGAAGCGCCTCAATACTGACTTTCTTAAGCTGTTGCCGTTGCCATTCTGTTTCTGCTGTGACGCATCACGGGCATGTGCAGACAACATGGACTTTATATATGACATGGTTGGTCTTTCTTCAGGAAAACTAGACCAACAGCTTGTTGATATCTCCTTACATACTGTGGGCCAGTGACTTGGTACCTTGGGACGAGCTCCCTTCACAAATACTTTCTCATAGAATTCATCCGCCGATTTGACATTACCAAATGGCTTTTTAAGTGCAAATATCTCCCATAAAAGTATGCCGAAGCTATACACATCGGCTGGCAGGTTGTATCCTAATACCAAGCCGACTTCTGGCGCCATGTAGCGGGGTGTGCCACATTTATCATATAGCAAGCCTGGTTTCCTGTCTGATGTCTCACCACTGCTTATCGAAGAACTTTTGGGTGGTTCGTCCACACCGATAGCAAAGCCGAAATCAAATAACTTTAAGACCCCGGTTGGATCAAACCCAACATTGGCAGGCTTCAAATCTCGGAAGATGATCTTCTTGGAGTGCAAATATGACATGGCATCGGCAATAGAAATTGCAACTTTGAGTTGACTCATCGATGGGGGTGCCTTCTTATCGTTAGTCTTCCTCCAACGATTGATTCGGTCATCTAGAGTATCCTTCAATCTATCTATTAGAATGAAGAAGCCATCACTAAGGCGAAAGGAATTGTATAGACTTCCACCTGCACGGCCGTGGAGCTTTACAATATGAGGATGGTTGAGGCAGGCTAACATGGCTGTTTCGTGCACAAGATCTTCAACACCAATTATGAACTGGTCGGCATCTGAACGAATTTGTGGACGCAGGCACTTCATGGCAAGTACTACCTTTCGTTCCCTCTTCTTAGAGATGGTTCGAGCTTGAGTTCCCATACAAACAGACGCCCCGACGTCGGTAGCGCGCCTTCTTGGAACGCGTCTCATACTACTAGCAAGGGGTTGAATTTGTTGCGGCCGAAATTCATTCGGCTGTTCCTCGTCGTTCTCCAGTATTGGAGAGGACACTCCAGATTTCTTGGAGAATGAACTCGACGCAGAGCTTCTCAAGGAGGGTCTTCGTGGGGGTCCTTGTTTCTTGGGGTTACCGAACAGAGCATCAATTTCCTTATCAAGATCATCCGCACCATCTTCATCTTGACCTTCTTGGATAGAACCGGTCGTGGAGAAGGAGTTGGTGAAAGAGCTCCGTAAAGATTCAAATGACTTTCTTCTTCTCCCATTAAAGCCGTGAGGAGATTTCTTGGCCGAGAGAGCTCCGGATGATTGGATATCAACCTCTGGGAATTGCTGCTGTGGGGGCTCTATTAATTCACTGCCACTGATAACACTTGTCAGTGTAGTTTCTTTTAAGGGATTGTCGAACATGGCATCAATCTTGTTATCAAGGGCGTCCTCATCTCCCTCCTTCTGCTGGCTACCAAACATGGCATCAATTTCCTTATCGAGATCATTCCCCTCCGAGCCATTCCCATCTTCTTTATTGCTCCCCCCACTCTTTTCAGACATATTATCTTCACCAAACTTGGCAACAAGTAACTTATCTAAATCTGCCCTATCACTACCCAAACTCTGAATAGTCGGTGCCTCATTTTCCACAACCGTGGCAAAAACTTCAAACACATCACTAAAGCTCCCCTTACCCAAATGAGTACCAACAACTAAATCCATTTTAGTAAACTGTGGAATATTTTCCCACTTCTTACGATCTAATACTGAAACATCGGCAGATAGACATTCCTCTATATATTCCTTGGCACGAACAGCCGCGATATTGGCTAATTCATGCTGGGACGGGCTTGATCCTAAATTTTCCAACATTGTTTTGGAATCTAAAGAATTGCATTCGGCATTATCCAACTCATTCATGGATTGTGTAGAATAGGCGGATAAGATGGAACTGTTCCGTTGATGCAGCTGATGTGATGAACCGTCCCCGGCGGATAGGGGAGTTCCACTTCTTGATGTAGGACCACCACCGTCATTCGATGATGCAATGGAATGATTACTCTCCCCTCGTAACATCCGTGCCACTTCGGCAGCGGACTTATATCCATCCTGTTGGATAGTATCCGTAAAGTGCGTATCATGTAATGAATTACGACGGATTGGTTCATTATCATCATCATATATCACATCCTCCTCCTCTAATAGATGAGATAATTGAGTAGGATGACTGGAATGATTTGCAAAAGGAGTGGTAGTATTCTTCTTTTTGGAAAAACTTGAAAATAGAGATGAACTTCGTGATTGTCCACCCTTCTTGCGTCCCTTGGGTATCCACTTCTTCTTTAATTCTATTCCTCCTCCTTCACCACCACTACCCCCATTATTGAAATGTGTATTAGCATTCGGGGGTAGGGATTGGGTTAAATTGCTTCTATGTCCATTTGTACGCTTTGATGTGACACTTGGTTGAACTTCTTCTTGTTGTAATCTTGACGGTGGCAAACCGCGGGGGATCATAATATCCTCTTCGTCCTCTTCTCTATCAACCTCTTCTATACTTTGAGGAACTGCAGCAGCAGCAGCAGTAGAATCTATTGTATGATCTGTATCATCATTTATAGAAGAACTATTGGCATCATCAGCATAAGTTATATAACTATTCCTTGGACTACTCGAGGACGATGAAGAAGACAGTGGCGGTATCTTCTTATTACCGAGGCCATCCATAATAACTTGCACGTGAGATGACGTTATTATATCACCATCCGATGGGGAGGGAGTTCGTGTTAGTATACTATCTCCACAGGCGGTGGCAGATGTCGTAGTAGTAGAACTACACACGGTTTTATTATCAGTTGAAATTGTTGATTTGTTTTTGTGATTGCAAAGAGGGGGAGGCAGCTGCTTATGGCTATGGTTTGATATGTTCATATGTGGTGCCATCGTTCTATTGCTATTCTATAGTATCAGATGTTAAAGCTATTAAGAGAGAGAACGTGGTTGATTAGCTCCAACTTCAAGAACTTGAAGAGACACAATAAGGCAGGGCGGGTGGACACATTTAATTTTGTTGCAATAAAAACATTCATAACAATTCAACAAACTTACGATATTCTACCCCTGTCAATAGGGAAATCCTTCTATTGCCAGCACCCTATATCCTGAGGAGGCTATCAGATCCAAACTATGATAATTATGGCGTTAGGGAGAGCCAAACAATTGCATCATCTACACGTTCTACTGAAAAGTCAAAACGGCCCGAGGACGGTATGACATATCAATACGACTACAAAGCAGCTGTTTCTCCTAAAAATTGACTAAAATAGTAGGTTAATGGCCTTAAGAGATACTCAAATCAAACTAACTTTTCAAATAATTATTTCTTATGATAAAGTTATTTACTAACTGAAATATTTCAGTATTCCTAAGTCATTGAAGTTGGTAATGACTAAGGATGGAATGAAATCACGCTGCGATGGTAAAAAAGTCCCCAAATCCCATGAGCCTAATTTCGTACCCATAATCATAGATTACGATACTCTGTAATCCAGGTAAGTCTGAGTAGTCTGTACTAAGTTGTACGGAGAGAACTGAGTACTGAAAACTCTGCAACTTGCGTGCGTGGCAAACAAGATAGTTGTTGCATCAATGTTGATGAAGAGAGGAGTGGTTGGCCTTCTTATCTCATAATATTGCATAATTGCATAATTGGATATTGTTTGAGCTGTTTGTCAGTATATTTTGACTGTCGATACATCTTACAGATTTCAGGAAAATGCATACCCTATTTACTCTATCGTTAATAATTCTCATCTCGGTGTCGGCGGTATCAGCTGCTTCAAGTGAATTCTGCAGTACAGTCTACGCTGATTATCATCGTCGTCAGCTAGCATACTTTTCGGAAGATGGTGTATTCGATATCGAAAGTGGAGCTAAACATGTCGTAAGTTTTTTGTGTTATGTGTTTTGTGATATGTGTTCTTTTTGTTGGTACGATATACAATTTTTGTTTGCAAAACAATATGTTCGTGCCAGACCAAGTACAAATCATGTGCCTCCTCATTCGTGTGTTTATCTAATACACTTACTGTGGTCGATATGATGAGTTGATAATTATGTGTCAATCTAATAATATTATCATCTCATATTATAATCATCATATTTCTTTCATATAATATATATCATATAATGAGCACAGCCGGTATTAACACTCTCAGAGGATGGTAGCTCTGCAACCATTGTTGTTGGGAATGGGGATGAAGAAGATGGTGTTTGGCATCCGATGATTGCATCAGACGACCCTAGCACTGTTCATTTCATTACTCATATTATGGTGAAGGATCAGGTATGTTTTCATATATGTTTGTCATATTTGAATTGGATGAAATATAATTGCACTACTAACCTCTAATTCATCTTATGGTCGGTACACCTCTGCTATATTGTCATCATACTATTATATGACATGTATGAGTAGAACAATAATGTTGTTGCCGCAAAAGCGTTGGATCCAACTGTCGAAGGCCCCGCTACTGTCACTATCGATGTGCCAGCTGGCGTAACTGAATTGACTCCTTATGAGTGGTGGTAAGTTGTATACTTGATATCATATCTTTCTATTATGATGCTACACTATACACTCATATTAAACGAATTATATGGCAGTAACATTCATGGGCTTTGGGTAGGAGAGACTGTATCAATCCCAGTTACCACCGATGAAGCGCGAGGAAGTAGTAGTAGTGAATGTGTGGTATCTCAATATCCCGAAGGAGCTTGGGAATCTGTCCATGCCGACTTTTTACGTCAACAAAAAGAAACATATCAATCTGATACACCATTTAAAGAAGAAGATGGCGTGAAGCATATTCCATACATTACACTAAATGAAGACGAAGTGACTGGATCAATCATTGTTGGAGTCGAGCCTGATCCTGTACACCCAATGATTGGATCAGCAGATGGCATTACAGATCCTCACTGGATTACAGAAGTGTATGTGGTAGATGCCGATACAGGAAAGATTATTACAATGAAGTCTTTAGATCCCACTGGAGTGGATGCGGCGACAATGGAGTTTGATATTCCCACAGGTACCGAGTCTATTGTTGCATATGAATGGTGCAACATCCATGGCCTATGGGGGAGCCCTAAAGTGGAGACAACAACTGCTGCCGATGCTGCTTCTAGTGATACTTCACCGTCTGCAATGGATGGTGGACCAAGCTCTAGTACGAATGGGGCTTGCTCAACCACTACTACTGCTGCTTTGGGCACGGCTGCTGCAATTGTTGCTGCCAACGTGTAAACTAAACTTGTATATAGGTTGGGAGGTTGTACGTATTATGTACAAAGAATGAGCGGTATATTGTTTGGGAATGTGAGTCTAGATCAGTTTGACGAAGAATGAGTGAATGTTTGATTGGGGATAGATGGGAAGGAGAAGTCTTAAACCCATGTGTTTAGTTGTAGATCAAGTAAATAAAAAGATAAAACTTGGAAAATGACGAACAGCGTATATCTTCGTATTATTCTATCTGTGGTATTATCATTACATGGAACCTTGACTCCTGACGACAATAAAACTACTCTCTCATCGCCCTTTGATCGCCAAATGACGACAGCTGCATCTCCCTAATAGTTTTTGAAGTTGATGGGAGAGTTGATGTGATAATTTATTGTTGATGGCAAGTTGGCGTTGCTCCACTGCACAAAGGTAGGCAATACAAATTTATTCAAATCATGTTCAAAACTCTTTGCAGCGTTATGATGGCGGCAAAAGTCGTCATGGCCTTCACCACACCTTCCATCAATAAAGTTCGAACACATGATATGTCCCATGCTCATACTATAACTCCTCTATCTGTTGCTGTATATCAACCTGATGATATGGGTACATATACTGTCATGGATGAATCTTCAGCAAATAATATATTTGATAGCTTCAATAGCAACTACGAAGCTGATCTAGATGAATGTATCTTTGAAAACGTAGCTTTGCAACTTTCGTATGATCCATCAATAACATTAACATTAGCCAGGTTAGCAAGTAGATATTCACCTGTAGGATATGATATTGATATTACAAATATAAATGAAGTGCGGTTGCAAAAACTTGATAGCAGTTCAATTTCCATCGAGACTATTATATGTGAAGCTAATGAATGCGCAGCTTTGTTGGTTCCTATAACTTTTGCAGAAGAATGTGTGTTGGACGATGAACTAAGAGAATGTATATTACACAATATGCATACGTTAGATACTGAAGGATATAATCTAAGAGAAGAGAAGGATCACATCTTCGAGGAAGAGAAAGAGGCTCTAAAGGCATATAATGTGTTGCAATCATTTGATGTTGATGAACTCAAGACTGGACTATCTACTCTACCTGAATGGTGGGAGTCTCCTAGTAGTACAGAGGATATATCAGAATGTGAATTAATCGAAGAATTGTTAAATGGAGAAGACTTCCAGAGTGTGTTGAGAAGTCTGGCATTATATATGTTACCGTCAGAAAGACGGCTCGGTGCTGTTGCCGTGAAACTGGTTGGATGTCGAGGTATGTTGCTAAAGGTGGAACTCAGACAAGGAAACACAATAGATGTTCCAGTTAAGTATTCTAACACTGGACATGACGAAAGCAGAAGTATAAGGGAGCAAGTGTTGTCGTTGATGTCATCAATAAGCACTCCATTGCATGAGTAGATGTCGATAGTAAGAGGTGTCTAGGTTTGTTTGTGTCATTAGGTGGTTGTAAAAAGTGTAGATACTGAAGTATGAACACTATCATCTTAAACTGTGCTGTATGTTCATTCTACACCCTGTTGATTATCAGCTTGGCAATATGTCCCTACTCAAATAGTAGTCAACAATATCTTGTGGTACTTTCACCAGGGCTTGTCTTGATAGCTCTTCAGGGTCGAATTGATATTCTCTGAATTCAACAAAGGTAAATCTTCCACATGTATCTAATGATGGTGAATTACTCCATTGCTTAAAGTCTGAAAAGTCTGCTCTACCAATGCCAATCACAATTACTGACAGTGGAAGACCTAAGCTACTATATGTCCGTACCAATTCTTGAGTAGAGTTCAAATCTTGAACAATACCATCTGTAAGTATCAATAGTATACAATACTTATCGTTCGTCTTTGATACTGGGGCATTGTAAAACTTCTTGGCCCGAGAGGCGGCAGCTCGAAGCACTGAGTGTAGAACTGTAGGACCGCTCATTATTAGGTCTGTTTCCCACACAGTACGATAAGCATCGAGTATGCCTTCAACACCATGAGCTGTAGATGAATTGCCTAACTGAAATATGTGTCTTGTCTCTCCTGCAAACTTGGCACCAAATCCCCAAACTGGATAATCTTGACTTGAGCTATACTTGCTAATCGTCTCCCCGATAGCAACAATTGATTCTTCATAATCATTCATCAGACCATCTCTACTGAAATGTTGTGTGCCAGGTATTCTTGGATCACCATTGGAAGATGTAAAGTCTATAGCTACACATAAATCAACATCAACCATGCCAGATTTGACATACTCGTTAAACTTTGGTCTCGCCTGAGGTGGCACGGCAATGAATGAACTTATACTCCTACTTGATAGAGTATCACCATCAGTCATTTCACATTTACTTGTACCACCGCCAGTAACTTCAATATCATTCTCATCAACATTTGACAAGAATCGTTGTGAATATCTACTACTCTGAAGTTCATTAGAGTTTTGTATCTTTGCAGTAACTACCGTGACGCTACCGGTTATTTCATATGATTGATTCTCACCTCTCTTTCCGGTAGGTCGTAAATGAAATATCTTCTTCTGATCATTAGCTACTACTTCTTCTCCGCTTTCACTCATACCGTTATATTCTAATTCCTGAATGTATCCATCATTATGAGTACTATGTTCAATCAATGATTGAATAGTAGTTTCAAAACTACCTATCTCTTTACACTTCTTACGCTTTACCTTGTATACAATTATCAGTATTGGTGAACTCATTATCATTACATCGTCCTTTATTGTTGTTGCAACTTTGATATTATTTGGTGATGCAGATACAGTTGTTGCAAATGAAGAAAGATCAATGATAGATTCATCATACAATGGACTAACACTCTCTTTAATTGGTGGTGATCTATAAACTACAATCCAGGTACCACCGAAGGATGGTCGTGATATTTCAATATATGTATCAGGCTTTGTTATATGCTTTGTTGATATAACTTTACTCAAGTTTGAATGTGTATGTATTAATGAATCTGCTTGCAATCTAAGGACTAACATTTGACTATCTGGTGCTGTATCTCGTCCTCTTGTTGATGATGTGATTGATGAACTTAGAGATCGAGTTGGTGATGGAGGTGTATGTTGCTGCTGTTGTTCAATTTCAATATGAGCATAAACTACACCTCCTTTCCTTAATCTTCGGGCTTTTACATTGTTCCTACTACCTAGTACATCTTGTACATCAAAGACTGCTCGTCCTAACAACTTCATTTTCTTTGAGGTTGTTGTAATGTTTGACCGAAGCTCAAAAATATCAATAAAGAATAAAAGACTGCTTCCATATTCGTACGACGTCGTGAATGTTGTAGTATAACGTGGGTTGGATGAGCGTTGCACTACCTCGGTCTCATCTATCAGACTATATGTATCATCATCTTTAACATTATTGGAAGTAGCTGAAGGAGGTGGTATAGGCGGAGGCAATTGTGTATGATTAGAACTACTATTACTACCCTGCAATAATGATACACGAGCAATGGTATCAGGTTGTTGATTTATAATTGCCTTCTTTGGCAAGTTGGAACATCGAAGATATAACCGGATGGTGGTTGTTGGACCGCCAGATTGAATATCACCGTCATCATTATCGGTACTATTCATAGTTTGCAATAAGTAGACTCAAGACGTGCAGCAAAACAACTTTATGTTTGATATTGTTGCTCGGACGAATTGGGAGCTTCTTTCAATTAAGTATATTGAATAATAGGTTATATAACGTTAATATATAAAGTATATGGCATTGATAGGCACCTTCTTATTACTATTAACCGCGGCCAATTCCGCTGTCCGCTGGTGTGCACTGTGCAATTCTACTGTACGTCACAAGACCACCACCACCATACTAACATAAGTTTATCAATTGAATTGCAACTGCAATACATCTACCTATTGCTATAGAATAAATAGGGGGGTATATCAAAGGATCTTATCTCGAGCAGGACATGTATCATATGTAATGAATTAAGTCATTATTTTGTCACTCAAAGATAAAGACAAAGATATTTATACATCACTCAATACTCAAATCCACTGGAAACATAGATATTATATATCATAACTTGTACCCCGTAATATTATTATAATATATATCACTCCTTCTATCATATTGCCGCCAATCAACCACAAGAAAATGGATAGACTAAATAAATGTATAACATGTCAGGAAGAATTTGATGATAATCCTGATACAACAAAACAACATAGATCAACATCCCACCTCCCCGTCAAGTCATCAAAATGCAAACACAACATGTGCATATCATGTGTCAATCGTATTATGGTTGGTAGATTAGAAATGAACAATAATACTAAATCGATCAAATGGTTGGAATGTCCTTATTGTCAAATTAAAACTTGTTTTAATACGGAAGATCCTATAATTGATGAGAATTACTGCGATTTGTTACGGCTACTTCGAGCGGAGGAAGGCGAGCGATGTCGAGAGTAAGAAACCATGTACGGACAAGGAGAGTGCAGTTGATGGTGACGAGAAACCTTCTTCATCATCTGAAGACGATGAGAGTGTTGTTGATGGTGATAAGAAACCAAGTGCAACTGCACAAAATAGTAGCAATACTAGTACAGTGAGAAATGGAGATGGTATCACTACAAAGGAAGATGATAGGCCAAGGAATTCTTCTCAGCATAAAAAGAAACAAAAGTTTGCAGTGGGTACAAAAGTTTCAAAGTCATTTTATGATCCCGAGTTGAAAGTGAATCGTCAATATTCCGGAAAGGTCATCTCATACGACATCCAGTCGAACGAGTATTTGATACGGTATGAAGATGAAGATGAGGAGGATATAAGCGAAAAGGAGCTGAGCACAATCCTTGATGGCGATGATAGCGGAAAGAAGAGTACTAGCACTAGTGATCAGTGTATGAAAGTCAACAAACAACAGATGATGAAACGGAACCACACATCTCTTCCTAGGTCTAGTCCAATCACACGAAGGCAGCTTCATTGCCTGACAGGAGGTATACATGGGGGATACAAGAATCCTTTGAAGGTAGGAACTCCAGTGCTTGATTGTGGCGGTCGGGCATTTGCAACTAAGGGTGGCAGAGTTCATCATATATGTATCAAAGCAACCAACGATGGCAAAGCACACAATCATCCATTACCAAAATCAATCAATGAAAAGTTTCTATTGTATCGGACAACGAAAAGGGGTGGATTAGGTAACGATATTTGTTCATTGATTGAGCAACCTAACCATCCTCCTATTCCTATCTTTTGGGAACCCGCTGAACAGGCTAATGGTGGGGCGAAGAAAGTTTTATATGTCGGTCACTGGAAAGTTTCAAGTATCATTGACTATTCAAAGAAGCCCATAACATATATGAACCATCCACGATGTGCTTTGATTAAATTCAACTTTGATCACTTTAGTACAAGATGGAATCATATCATACGTCGTTGTCATGATAAAACTACGGATGAGATTAAAGCAATGAATTGGGATATTGATGAAACCGATGAAACTGCTCAAGCTGAAGACAATACAGTGACACGTTGTAACAAAAGGAAAAGAGGGACATAAAACTGTCATGATAAGAGTAGTCGTCCATGACTATTGTATAAGCTAGACAACGGATTGATAAAATCTAGATCACATCACAAACACGTTTAAAGTTAAACAAACTATAGTGCCCAATAGAAAGCACACATAAACATTGATTGTCCAACAATCAATATAACAATGCATTCAAGAGAGCTCTACTCGAGTGTTTTGATCTTCTGACAAACACCCTTGAAGTGATTTTCATACGGTGTACCTTCAAAGATTTCCTCCATAAGACGCCTCACATGAACAACTTCATCAACCAAGAAAGAGTCACAAAGAAACTGAGAAAAGAAGCTATTACACTTCTGTTCAAACTGAAGTACTTCTTCAAATCGTCCAGTAAGGTTGTATTCTCCATTCATCAAAAAGTGTCGTTTTGAAAAGTTCATGATACTATGCCTGAGACTTATCGCATTTATATGTTTCTCACACTTATCAAATAGATCTTTATCATTGCCTTTATCAGGCCCAAACTTCTTTTTAGCATCATTGAGCTTGTCAAATATAGCCCCAAGAGGATGTCTACCAATCATGCCCAATGCCTAAATGTGTCCAATGAGGTTTAAAAGGTATTAGCAATGGTAATAAAGCCTAGACAATCGAATACTATAGACGTACCTGAGTGACGTAGGTTACTCCACGAGCCTTGTGCTGAGCAGCACTCATTTCAACTTTCCCTTCATCAATGCGTTGAACTTTTTTTGTTAGTCCGCAATCGCTGAGCCTATTGAAGGCAAAGTCAGCAAGAAGAGCTCCCTTCTTCTTCCCTCGATCAGAATTGTTTACAACTTCAATCAAGTAGAGATTATTTCGAGCTCGAGTAAGGGCCGTATAAACCATCATAGCCTCATCTGAAACATTGGGAGCACTCAACTTGTAATCGCAATCTTCAAGCATCCTTCCAGCCACCCTTTCACCAGTACTACTTGTTTTGGTGAGACTACTTGAACTTGACAACCATCGAAGGACGTTGCGCCATTCATTTGAACTACCACGTTCCTCGATGTATGAGAAGAAACCAATCAGAGCAACCGCGTCGAATTCAAGCCCCTTGGCCTCGCGAACACCAAAGAGATCATTCTGAATACCAAGCTCACTGAACTGCAATTTTAAAGCCTGGATATTCTCATCGGGAGCAATGAATACAATGTTACCACCTCGGAAAACTAAAGTATTTGCAAGATTGCTAATATCGGTGATGCTCAACGTCTTGGGAAGTTGTCCATTGATCAAGGCCGTCTCACTAGTCATGGGGACTTTAAATGAACGTGCTAGAATACGACGGACAGCTTGTCCGATTGCTAGATTTTGAGCATGGGTACGGTGATTTGTTTGTAGAGAGATGTATTGCAAGACATCTTTCACTTTCGTCTTCTTCTTGCCTTTAACCAATGAGTGCATTGCATCGTTGACTGTGCTACCTCTCATCTTCACTCCGAGCTCCACGCTTTGAGCTGAGTCGGCACTTAGGAATAAGTACCTAATTGAACTGGTATGGAAAAGGATCAAGAGTGAGTTATCATGTAAGAGAAGAGCAAGAAGACAATCCTCAGTGACAAACTTACGCAGACATTCTCGAGAATAGAACTATATCAATCTCTGTAAAGTCTTGTGCTTCGTCGGCACAAACTATTTCATTTAAACAGATATAAGATATAAGACTTAGAACATATTGTGTGGACAACATATAACAGCACAGTATACACTTACCAATGTCATAGAAAAAGGGATGTAAAGGCTCTGTCTTAGTGTCATTCAGCAAGTCCATTTCACCAAACCTATTTACCCGACGGGCCCATGAAACAAAACGCCTATCGCGAAATACCGACGGACCAAACTTCAAGACGTAGAGGACTCTATCCATTTCGTCCCAATAATATTCAGATTCTCTCCACTGCTCATACTTTAGAAACAGAGCATAGCATAGCTCACGCTGCCTCCTAGTTAGACCAAACGATGCTGGAAGTGCCAGGTAGTCGTCGAGTGAAAGTGGTTGTTTGGATACTGCACACTGAGCTTGTGATTTGATGACGATAATCGCATGCCAAAGTGTAAGTGGTTCAATGAGATTGATCAACATATCCTTCCTTTCTTTTTTGTTGAGATGGTCAGCAACAAATTGACGAGAAAAGGATACATTAGAGTCGTCACAATCAAATCGGACTTGGACACCTTGATTAAAAGACTTTTGTTCGTAGTCCTTGTCGGGAGCAACGTGTTTAGCAAGCAGCTGCAACAGCTCATCATAAGTTGTAAAGGATTGATTTTGATTCTCAATACCACCTCTTCTCTCCTTGACTGCAGACTCAATAACTTTGATTAATCGAGGCAGACGAGAAACAACAAGCACCTTCCTTGACGGGTCTTCGTGTGCTACCTTCCTTATCAATAGAAGCGTCTTACCGGTGCCTAGTATCGATGAAAGTATGAGAAGAATGTAAGTGTAAAGAGAAGAGATAAGCTGATTAGATATTCAACTTTAAGTCAAACTGCTCTCACCAGCACCGCCAGTAAGAAGGGTGGACATATTGCGTCTCTCGCTGGCTAAAATACTCGTCTCCTCCTCTTCTTGGCTCATGTGAAAGATTGCTTTATTCACCTTCTCTTCATTTGCAACAACTCGTTTCTTAGCAAAAAATGCAGTATCATGGATTCGATCTAGATCACCATTATCCAAGTTTAGAATGTAGAGGTTCATTGTAGATGTGGTCATAATAGATGTGGATCGAAGGTCCAATAGATGCATATCCTTCCCGAGTTCAAGTACTAACTCCTTGTGAGGCAGGAAGCGGTCATCTTGTTTTACTTTGTGCCTCATGAACTGTGAGAAGTAAATGTGCATGTGATGAGTGTGATGATGAGACAGGAAATTAGAGAGACCCAAGGTAAATGTAACTTGTAACTTACCTCAGTATTGGCAATAAGAGTTTTGTATAACGAGGCTTCAGAGTCGGGAGCTACAGTCCAAACTAGCACACCAATGTTTGTGATGCCTGGGAGAGAGGAGTTTAAAGAGAGTACAAAGTGAGATCAGCTGTTTAGAAAAGAAAGAAGGGTAGTATTAAACACATACAACTTACCATTAACCTCTCCCGACACGAATGGGGTGAATAGCGCGGTTCTCTCTCCCTTGGAACTATCCTTGAACTTTGCCGAAAGGACTTCGTACGTCGTAGCTGCACCGATGATGGCCCTACGATGGATCCGTGTCTCTTGTACTCCCTCTCGACGAACCGAGACCGGCTTGAGCCCTTCCAACAGATTTGCAAAGTTGGCTCTTGATGTTTGATCAGTGCTCAGACACCAATTGTACACGTTCTGATCAAGTAGAACAACTCTCTTGACTTGATCAGAGTTGATGTTTGAATCAACGAGACGAGACTCGAAGCATGTAAAGTCCATATCATGACACTCCTGGAGAGATAGAATTGGCATACGCTTGTCCTTATCGTTCTCACAAGTCTCAGGGCTTTCCGTCAATGTTTCAGTTGGCAAAGCAGCCGTCTCTGCTACTTTCAAAGTATCATCCCAGTTTTTAGACTCGGAACTATTAGTAGCCACCATTGATTCAAGACTACCCCATGCTTCACTCTGTTTCTTTGGTAGACTACCACCATTCTGGAGAATGAGATTGGTCACACGCTCAAAGCCAAAGAAGTATGAAAAGTCAATGGCAGTCAGACCCTCAGGACTTTTTACGTAAGCATCAGCTCCTAAATCAAAGCAAGTCTTTGCCGTGAAGAAGTCATCGTTTTGGGCTGCAATCATCAACAGGGTGAAGCCTCGCTCATCTCTGTCTCTATCAACGTGAAAGTTAACATCCTCTTTCATCCCTTCACCCTTAATTTCAACAACCTGAGCACGAAGTGTTCGGAGATGTTCTATATTGGTAGTCACAAGACTTGTTGATCTTTCAAGCTCTTGCGTTTGGTTATCAATACTTTCGTTAGAATTCTCAATAAGACCCCTCACCCGTTGAATAATTTTCATGGCCTTGTTAACTTCGAGGTATTCATTACTCCTCTTTCCCTTTGCCAATCCAGTAGGTTGGATACGAGTCTCTCTTAGTAGTGGTTGAAAAGCGAAGATAAGAACATTATATAAGAATATGAGAAGAGAAATTGCACATACCAGAGCTAACAACTAACAACTCATCAAATTGACTTACACTGAATGAAGTATTTCACGCATTTTCTCTTCGTTATACTCTGAGAAGTTACTCATACCCCATCTTAGATGTATATGTCGATCCTGTCTACAAATAGCTTCTTGACAACTCTTTATACTCTCTTCCTCCAGCTTTATGCCCCCCGTTAGGCGACGTTTTAGAGCAATGAGTTCTTCTATCTTATCTCTCGCTCGCTTCGAATCCAATTCTAAGCTCATAAGTTTTCTTCCAACCTCTACTGTATTTTCGTTCTGGATCAAATCAAAGATAGGTGATACCTTACTTGACTTGTCTTTCTTGCTGTGTGGTTTGATGTAGTCGGATAGTTTGTCTATGGCAACTTTCTGTTTCTCAATTGTTGGAGTGGGATGCTCTACCTCGACCTCGTTTGTTTCTTCTTTTTGTTTGGCATTTGTATCATGGTCATCTAGCTCCTCATATACCATAGATTTTGCAACAGATGTATCATTACTTGCATGATTCGCTGTGATAGCTTGGATCATTTCTAATACGGCACTTTCTTGATCACTATGTGGTAAGGCATCCGCCATAGACACAGTAGACCCATTGCCCATCTGATTCTCGTCCTCCTCTTCCTCTTCTTGCGATATTATACTTTCTTCGTCCGGGTCTTCATAAGGAGTGTGCACATCTTGTTTTTCGATGTGAATTGGCATGGCGGGATCTGCAGCTTCTTCTGAGTTGTCATCCTCGACATTACTTTGACAGCTCACGTATGTCCTCTGAATCTCTTCTCCCTCATTTTGCTCTTCGGCATTTTGTTGTTGCTCCTCAGCTTCTGCAGCTACTTCTGTTTCACGATGATAACTGGCATCATCTGTCTCAATTTGACGCTGCTTCTCTACAGCTGCTAGTTTTTTTTCCTCCTTCTTACGTGCAGCCTGATTTGCCTTCCTGCGTTGTTTCTTTGCAATGGCATCTTGACGTTTCTTGTCAGCTTGTCTTGCTTCCATCTCCTGCTTTGCTTCACGGGCTGCCATCATACGTTTGAGCGTTTCATCTTCGGCGTCATCATCGTCATCTTCTTCGCTACTTTGAAAGCTCTGGACACTAGCGTTATCATCATTCCCAGGTGTTGCAACATCAGAATCTTTCTCTTCATGAAGCTCAGGAGGGCTAATCTCCGATAATGCACCAGGCAGCAACTCTTCACCCTGCTGATGTAGTTGTTGAATTGGGGTAACCGGTCTAACAGTTTCATTTGAAAACTGCAGTGATACCGCTTCTAATGATTCCAATGTTTGGCTGGAAACTCTCTCCTTAGTATCTTCCTTGGGTAACGGTGCTTGATCTAGTACTCCAAAAGATCGATTCGCCCCCGGTTGTATTCCGTTCCCTTGTTGCTTCTGAGTCGGGGTAATTATGTTATTAGCAGCTTTAGACTGTTTTGTTTCAACAAGAGGACGACGATGTTGTTCCTCCGGAGTAACTGGCATATCAACCTGATGTTGAGCAACCTCTTCCTCCAATTTTATCATCTCTAAAGACTTTTGCAGTACCAAATTCGTATGAGTCTTTAATGAGATGAGATTCTTATTCACTTTTCCCACACGTTGCATCGCCTCTACAACTTGAGACTGAATGCCAATCAACGATTCATTCGTCTCGGCACATTCTACTAACGTGTCTCTAATTGTACTATTGATAGTTTGTAGCTCGTTAGCAAGATCTTTGATAGAACCAACACCATTATCCTTCGAACTACTTCTATGGGTTGTGAAGTTTGCATTATTCTCATTCTCTTTATCTCTCATCCCCTTATTATAATGTCCTCTACCACGCCCTCTACCCTTGCCCCAACCTCTACCCCTGCCACGTCCTCTACCAGTATATGATCTACCTCCACGGCCTGAACTAAAGTACCCTTCATCAGAATAACGTCCCATCAATTACAGATTATATTTAGTACCACTGAAAAATTATATCTTCCCTTTTACGAGGTTTGATAGATCGTCTTTTCCTATCAATGTGTAATTGAGCTGTTTAATTGTCTTGATTTTCAATACAAGTATCAATACGCCAGCATATATTATAGCTAAAAAGCAATATAATAAGCAAGTTGATAGATTAATATCAATACTAAATAACTGCATTAATTTGTTGTTGTTTGGAGTATAATTAATCTGTCTGCAGTTATAATATTTTACAGAAGAAGAGGTAAAAAATTATTGATATGTTAGATGTATAAATAATATCAGTATTTGGGGTGGTTCAGATAAGATGTCAACAACTACTCGATGTCAATACACAATCCGTCATTTATTTTGGGGAAATTGCACATCACATATTCTCATACAAACTTCGATACTTATATCTCCGGAGGCACATGATTTTCTAATAAAATAACATACTTACCTAAACCTTTACAGTCTCTTCTCCTTCTTAGTTTTGTTATTGTAGTACATCATCAACGACAACAATACTTTTGTGCAAAAGAGCATGAAGAAGTTTCCATTTTAGAAGTTTCATTGTAGTTGATTACTTTCATTTGTACTAACTACTAACAAACTACACGTTCGGTAAGTTACTGGTTTGGCTCTCTGCTTCTGATCGGTGAAGGGTTTGATATATGATAGTATTTAATCGTTTGCTTTATATAAGATGGGAAGTACTGTGTGAGACTTTAGAACTAGGCGGGGCAAAGGTTAGACGATGAGAGTAACTAATTAAGATATTTTTGCATTGCAATCATGATATTGCAATGATGATGTTGATATGAATATGTTGTATGGTTTATGATGTCTCCGGTTGCTCTCGGATCGGTTAAAGGTTTATATGGTTGATCTATACTGTAGGATAGAGGGAGAATACCAGACGATAGACTTCATGCCGAATTCTTACACACATACATTTCTCTCCATCCTATAATAATTTATCACACACACAAACAATTCACAATTCATACAGAACTATAATAATTTATCTACAATACACACACAAACAATCAGCACGATGGCAACTAAAGAAGCAAAAGCTGTAGAGCTTGAAAAGGAAGTAGAGATATTACAATACGAGCTGAAGATATTGAAAGAAGCAAAGCCCTTGAGCGATGCTTGCAAGGCTATCTCTGACTTTACCCAAAAGGATGATGAACCCTTCAGCTCCTCGCATGTTGAACCGAATGAATTCCACAAGAAAGTTGGCGGCGGTGGCGGCTGCAACATTTTGTAAAGAATATGTTTGCGCAGTATGGCTATGGTACATGGGGTATATCAGAACAATTTGGCATTGCTTTGATGACCTCCATATGCTTGGGAATTGTACTACCAAAAAGTATCAATATACATTTCATTAGAGGATTATATTTCTACACAACAAGTCAGCAGACTACTAAAGGCCAAATATAAACGATTGCGATTGAAATAACTCCTTCGAGTACTCATACAAATGAACATCAAATCTATTCTGCTCATGTAACAACTTCCATGTATCACTGTCTTTCCGTATTGGATGTCTGGGTGTATACCTTTCATCCATTAGTTGTTTCCTACAACCAAATTCCTTTTGATAATCGGGACTTTCCTTCCATTTGAAGTAATGATCGAAGCGTGCAAATGTTCCTCTCTTATTATCCAACAACCCCACAATAAACTTCCTCCTCAGTACCTCCTTGGCAACTTCCAAATTGTCCATGTCAATTGGACCAGTCATACTCTCTGAAAGTATCCGAACTAACCAATTATTCTCAATTAGTTCACTCTTGGCATAATCATCTATTGTCATATTCTTGAGTGGTGGATATCCTGTACCCTTTAAGAAATAGAACATAGATGCCGCACGATCAATAGGATTGCGGAATACTACAAATGCACGTGCTCGATCAGCTCCGTTGAAGAGGGAGGGTATAAGATCCACATGAGCACTAACAATTGTATCTGCTTTGTGTGAGGGGACTAAGCCGAGGTTCAATGCTCGTGTTATACCCTCCGGTGTAGCCACATTAACATTGGTGTAGTTGTGGTCAGCAAACGATATTACTTTGAGCTCCTGTTAGATGAAGTGAAGAGGATAGGTTGTGAGATATATCAGTGTTAGCAGATCTTCAAACAATAACTTACCGTATCCTCACCATGTCCATCCATCTCACCAACCTCGGCAGCCAATGTCTGACCTAAACAATGACTTAACATCGTCTTAACAATCACTCCACCACTACGGGGTATATGCCAAAAGAATGGCGTGTCTCTCCCTTTGGTGTATGGTGTACGTAAATCTGCAAATGCTTGATACCGTTTGGGTATTATATCATTTGATAATGATTGTTGTGGTCGGGGATCTATATCGGCTAATTTGTCTGCCCCGACAATGTCTGGACCTTTCTCCATTGATAATTTTCCGGGTGCTAGGAGAGGATGTGTATCGCCCACTTCCATTTGTTTTTGTGGTGGTGATAACTGTTGCTGTTGAGCATTGGCTTGTGGTGGGTCTTGTTGCTTTGGAATAGCCATTTGTTGCTGCTGTTGTGCCATCTGCTGCTGCTGTACCTGTATTTGTTTCTTCTGTAAATCAAGTTGTTGTTGCTGTATCTTCATTTGCTGTTGTAACTTTTGTTGTTCGAGTTTTTGCTGTTGTTTCATCATATCACCCATTTTCTTATTACCCCGTAGCTGCTGCTGTTGATTGTCCTTGATTGCATCATCAAACATGATTTGTTCTCTTTCCCAACTTTCCTTCTTGTGTGGTTGACCAACTAATGGTACAGTCTTTCTCAAGACATCACCTAGTCCATCCTCATCATTCTGTTGAGCCATGCTACCACCACGTCTACGTTGATTACCCTTTTCCGCCATCCGTCTCATCTTTTCCATGTCTGCGTTGCTTAATCCCTCCTGTCCACGAGCATGTGGCGCGGTTGCATATCGGTTATTAAATCTACCCTGCTGTTTCATATTTTGCATTACATGTCTATCGCGTTTATTCACTGTTGTGAATTGTATAGTGATGAATACGATGCCTACTATGGCTACAATCATATTCTTTGTTTTGATATCACCCATACCTCCTGAACTACTATTTCGTTTTCTCCGTCGAGGAGTGGTACTCTGTCCTGTTAGTTCAGTACCTCGAGTTAATCTCGATTGAACAGTACGTGATTGAGGATAGGCACTCTCATCACCACCCTCATCCCATGTCTCATCCTCTTCACTAAAACTTTCCCTCTTCTTATTATATGACGGTGGTGATTTGGTACGTAAACCAATTTCTTCTAATATAGAATTAACACCGTGTGATTGGAATGTAGATGTACCACCGGTACGTCGTGAATCTTCTTCAATGTTGCGTTTCTTTGGTTTAGAGTTGTTATAGTTATTGTTACCACCCATTACTATATTTCCTTTCCCTTGTCTTTTCTTGGCATATGTTCTGTTCATATGTGTGTATAGATTGAGTTTATGAGATAAAGTATGAGTATGTGATAAGATGTGCACACATGCAAAAAAATAACACCATTGCTGATAAGATGTGCACACATGCAAAAAAATAACACCATTGCAACAAATATAAATACGTACCCTCTATAACTTTCAACACCACCCAATTGAGAAGCACCACCACCACCAAATAAGGCACTAACATCATCATCATTAGCATCAAATTTAATCTCACGTGGCTTTGTCATAAAAGTATCCAAGGTTGCATCTTCTGGGAAAGTTTGTTGTGTTTCTTCATTCGATTGACGTCGTGATTGTTGATTGATAGTATGATGACGGTTATTGTTGGATGTACCATTATTATTATTATTATTGTAATCTAACATACCTGTTTTTCGATTACCACCCTGTTTGGGTGTATTATTATCAAATGACTTCTTTTCTTCTTTATCCCGTAATAGAGGCCCTAAGATAGAACTCATTTGTGTTGATTCGCCATCATCTTTTGTTGGATCTTTCGATATTAATGCGGAGGCATCTTCACCTAGTAATGTTTCGAATAGTTGATTGGTATTCTTTTGCATTGTATGATAACTATTTATATTGGTACTATTGCAGTAAGTAGGCGTTGAGTTATGAAAAGATTCAAGAACTATGTCTCGATATGTCTCACGGTCTTTTAGTATAAAAAAATAATCTATGACGGGTGATATATGAAGTTAGGTACTACAATATATTGTAGGCGTTGAGTTTATGAAAAGATAAGATAAATTCAAATACGATGACTCAAATGTCTCACGGTCTTTAGATATTAAAACCAATGTATGAAGGGTGATATTGAAGAAGTCAATTATTACTGATATATGTACATAATGACGTTTGCCTTATCTGCCGTCGTGTTCTCTGCAGATGAGATACAACAACTCTCTCTGGGTATTGATATGAGTGATTGAAAGATGTACCTATACGGGAAACTTCATCATGAAACTTCAAAATACCGATTCCGTCACATACACACCAATTGAAAGCAAATATTATGAGCAGATAATATGTAGTTAGTACACATTAGATGCTTGTTGCTGACATAAAGTAGTCTCGGAGTGAAGATTTAAGCTTGTTGTGGATAGATACCTCTGCCTCTTTGCTGATTTGGGAGTTTATGTGTTCTTATTCTTAAAGTTGCGTTGCATGGATAGTTGTATTATAATGAACTTTACATCTTCTAGACTGTTTGCAATGCATACATTTATTCTTACTTTATTCATATGTTCATATCTTTATGCCTACTTTCTCTCTCACTGAACATATAATAATATGAATCTAAAAAATCTCAAACCAAACAAACATTCTCACATCTATGGAGGACTTCCACCCATTGTCGCCGGTAACACAAGATTCTGTGTAGTCAATGAGTATCCCAAAGCAGCAACCCCACGGAGTTCTGTCACCGGAGGAAGACGCAACAAGGCTCGAGCTCTAATTGACTCAGTCAAATCACCACTATTAACATATTGTGCCAACTCAGTAACGATATTATTGTAATGATCACGTAGACATTGCTCAGTTATGCATTGGGAATCTTCGACTGTCATGATTCCGCACACATTTGACTGTGTACCGGAAGCAGCAGAGACATCTGGATAAGTACCCGTGAACTGATTCGTATATCCCTGTCCAGCAAGTGAGCCTCCACATATTGTTCCTCCACCACTACCCTTATTTAAGGATACATCACCAAGCATTGTGATATTTGCATCTGTTGGTGTCATGGCAGATGGATTACCGACTACTTGATATGCGTTGTGAGTGACTCCATTGATAGCATCCTCAATCACATTTGCATATATATCAGCACTTTGACAATCTAATGGATTTACCAAACCTTGAGTATCGAAACAGAACTCAAATTGGAACATGAGAGGACTTCGTGCTATACATCCATCATAGTCGTGTGCAAATGTAGTAGCACAACACTCATCTAGCGTCTTGAAATGACTATGCTCTGTCCATGCCTCATGAGGAGAATTATGTTCCCACTGCTCAAAATATATTTCAGTATTACAAAACTCGCCGTTGCTGAAGAAGTAGAACTCTTCATTGCTCATGCAGTTGTCCATTCTCCACCAGAAGTGATTCTCACAACATTCTTCTTTGCTTTCATACAAGTAAATATCACCCTTTGCCTTGAGCCACTCGGCATCGAATCCATCATTTGTACAAACCTGTACCTCATTGATCCAATCTGGATAGTACAATCCATAGTTATTCACACCAGTATCATCACCTTGGTCACTTCCTCCAGTGACGACTGTAACTCCCGTTCTACCATTGATACTTTCAAATGAGGTATCATTGGCTAATTGAGGCAACAAAAACTCTAAAGAGTATGAGCCAGGTGTGATTTCTGTGAATCCGTATTCCCCATCTTCGTTTGACTGAGTTTCTGCTACCAAATCACCATTATCGTCGTATAGTTTAACAGTCACCGGCTCATCGAATGGCTCTTCGTCTCCATCTTCAATACCGTTGGTGACATCATCATACAAGACAGAGGCGTCAATGGTAGCGGGTAGGAAAAGTCCAGCATTGAACTGAGAAGTTGTTCCACTTTCAAACAGTATCGGATCACTCTCGAAAGTTGTAGGATCAAAATCTGAACTTGGGCTGAGTTGCCAATCATTACCACTTGGGTCAACAGGAGGTGTAATCTTGACATAATATGTTGTGCCAGGTAGTACACTATCAAAGCTCCATGTACCAGTCGGGTCTGAAGTCGTGCTGTCTACCACATTATCATCGTCATCATACAAGGTGGCTACCATACCTTCTAGTCCTTCTTCGCCTGGATCCTCAACACCATCGGCATCTAAGTCATGGAATGCAGCGCCTTGAATAGTCATGGGAAGATACATCCCACCATTAAGCGTTGTGTCCGTATCACCGAGACCTAATGATACAATTGGAGATCTGTTGCCATATGGTAGTGTACTTGGATCATCCGATATTTGATTACCCCCGGGCACAACTGGACTCCATTCATAATCTGGATCATTATTCACAGATAGATAATAGTCTCCTGGTTGCAAGTTGGGGAACTCGTACTCGCCATCATCGTTCGTCATATTGAATGCTGCCACAGTACCATTTGGATGAGACAGTACAACTAGAACGTTGGGTAATCCTTCTTCATCTCCATCTTGTAATCCATCTCCATCATCATCCTCAAAGATTGTATTTGGTCCAATCATTGGCAATCTAGCTATACCTGCACTAACGCAAGTGACATCTTGACCACTTACTACAGTGACTGATACTCTACCGGTGACAGGATCAACATCACTGTCAGAGCAGTCATCTCCACCTACATCTTGTGGACTAAAGACAACTCCATCATCATCATCTGGCAACTCAAACTCGATCTCATAATCACCTGGTGGGACGTCAGGAAAGATAAAGCTACCGTCCTCACCCGTCTGAACAGTAACAATTGGCTCGTCAGGGGTATCAGAGTTGGGGTCATAAAGACTAATGTTCATATTCGCAGGATAGTTACCCTCCATTGGCTCTCTAATACCATTTCCATTATCGTCGTCAAACACTTCATTGTATATTGATACAGGGGTATAGAATCCAGCATCAAAGCTACCCGTTCCGTCAGCACCCGATAGAAGCTGTACTGGATCGGTAGAGTTGGTGAGTGGATCAAAATCATTACCAACAACTTGAGGATCGGTTGGAGTTGGATCTGGCAAGGGGCTAAGGAGACGATCTGCTCCGGGAGGCGTGATAGTTGCAGTATACGTTCCTGGAGGCAAGTTGATACTGTATTCACCATTGCTATCCGAGACAAGTACTCGAGCAGTACCGTTCGGGTCAGGAGCACCGCGGGAGTCTGTAGGAAACACAGTAACGATTACACCGCCTAGAGGTGGCTCGCCCACATCAAGTAAACCATTTCCATTTGAGTCAATAAAACTTTGACCGGCAACAGTAACAGGGATGAATATACCAGCATCAAACGAAGTGTTGTTCTCTCCACTAGTTAGGTTTTGATGAGGTGTAGTACCCGTCATGGGATTTGGATCATCTTGGTGGTTCAGTGCTCGTACTCTTCCTCCTGTAGGCATACTACATCCATAGTCTGTATCGTGATCAGCATGGCAATAGTTAGGAATGCCGGCAACGCATGATGGGGATCCACACGTTCCTGATGCACACGATGAATCTTCACAGCCCCAAACTGCAATACCGTTACCCTGATCAAGACAAAGAGGACGCTCAGTATTGATTCTAGTTGTACCAATCTCACAGTATCCACAAACCCCGTTACTGTTACATATATTCTTATTACCGTCCCCGTTGACAACACATTCATCATTAGAATTACATGTGGCAGCTTCTTCTGGTGCTTGCTGACTACTTCCTACAGGAGGGAAAGGAGTCGTGGTTGATGTTGTTGTGGTTGATGGCAAAGTTGGAGGATCTATCAAGAATCCCGGTTGTATTTCCATATCTGCAATCATATAGTCCATTGCGCTGGTATTGTAGCAAGTGCCATTGATCATCAGCTCAGCAGGTTTCGTACTGTTCACAAGACAATCCCACGGCGCTCGTGAGAATACAAAATCAGGAGGTAAGTCAACTCTAACGGCATAATCTCCTGGTGGGAGGTTTGTGAACCAATAACTACCATCTGCTTCTGAAAGCATCATTGCTACTGGATCATCGTTGGCATTCAATAAGGTAACTGGGAGGCCAGCAATACCTGGTTCCATAACACCATCAACTTCGTCTTGGATGCCGTTTGCATTCATATCTTCCCAAACTTTATTTCCAAGAGTTATAGGAAGATACATTCCTACATCCCAAGCGGTGACATTGTCATTCCAATCCAAGTCAACCATTGGGGAGGTACCATTAGTATCAATCTGGTTTCCACCGGGTACAATGGGTGAGAATACGTATGTTTCAGTATTGTTGTTCGCAGGATTAATGCCAGTAGGAGGGATGACTTGAATAAAACATAGTGCAGGATACACGTTGTAGAAAATGTACATTCCATCTTCATCTGTGGTGGTACTCTGCTCGACAATAGCTGTTTCATTCTCATTGTAGCAGTACAAATCAACAGTGACATTGGCTATTCCAGTCTCGTTGACCCCGTCTTGTAATCCGTTGCCGTTTTCGTCGTCAAACACGACGTTAGGGCCTAGTGTTGCTGGTAAAGTTGCTTCAGGAGTAGGAATTGACGAGGTTGAGGGCTGAGAAGAAGTACTTGGCTGTGAAGAAGTTGTTGGGGCAGACGACTGTGAAGGAGCAGAGCTAATACTTGGCTCGGATGACAATGTAGGAGCTCCGCTAATGGTAGCTGTGATATCAAGTAGAAAAGAAAAAAAACAGACACAAGATATGAGCAAAATTAGGCACATATAATTCATGTGAAAAACGAACAACTATAACTTACGTGCTGAAGATACGGTAGGAGCCGCCGATATTGTGGGCATACTCGAGATGGTAGCTGTGGTGAATGAGGATGAGAGAAGTAGGGCATAAGATATGAACAAGGATACCCAAAAGATACCTCTCATGCAAGCTGAAAACATAGATAGTTCATACTTACGCTTGCTGCTAGTACTTGGAGCAGACGACTGCGAGGGCACACTGCTTGTAGAAGGCGCTGTACTTGAGGTAGGAGCCGTGGAAAGTGTTGGTGCACTGCTCGTACTTGGCTGGCTTGAGGATGTGGGCATGGAACTTTCAGTTGGAGCCCCTGAAATTGAGGGCTGTGAAGATAAACTAGGGGCAGTAGACTCTGAAGGTGCACTGCTGATAGACGGAGCAGCACTGATGGTGGGTGCTCCGGAGATTGTGGGCATTGTACTCAGAGTAGGATTAGTACTGGTCGAGGGAGCACCGGAAACAGTAGCTGTGAGATGAAGAGAGAGAGAAATGGGCATAAGATGTGAGCAAGATACCCAACAAAATATCATGTGAGAAAACTCATCACATATGGTACTTACGCTTCGAGCTTGTGGTAGGTGTGATACTTAATGTGGGTAAACTCGAGATGGTCGGGTTACTACTTGTGGTTGGAGCCGAAGATATCGTAGGCTTACTACTTGAAGTCGGCTGTGTTGAAGTGGAAGGCTGAGAACTCTCAGATGGAGCCGAAGATACACTTGGCTTGAGAGAATTGGCTATGTACAGAATGAAGAGATTGAAAAGAAGAAGATGAGTATATAAGCTCAAGGAATCGAATACTAAAGTTCACAACCCAGCCGGTCAAATACTTACCAATACTCGGAGCCAAACTAACACTAGGACTCTGTGTAACATCAACACAAGTAAAACTAGCACTCTCAAGTATAACCCAACTATCCAATATATTATCACCAACATCACCCACAGCCAACTTGATAGTATTCCATTCATTCACATCACTTTTGGGTATACCAATAGCCGTTAACGTGTCTGTAAAACCATCCATTTCAATCGTTGGATAAACAACCTCAGTTATTACAGGATTACCATTTGGATCTTCAGTAGGATCTTGCTGCCATCCCGTTCCAGGATCATTACCATGAAAATATTGTTTATTCGAATGATAATTCACATTATTAATACTAACAACATCACTTCCCGTATTTGTTGTGGGTAACTTTGCAATATTATTCCCATTTAAATAAAAACCAAATACATCATTAAATTCACTAAATACATATTCATAATATTCTTCCGAACCAAAGATATAGTTAAATTCAATACGGGGTACATAACTCCCTCCCTCCCAGGGACTATTACACCGAAAATCAAATTGTAATACACATGCATCAAATACTGAATTATTAATACCGTTAGAATCATCGACTGTCTTCTTTAAATCAATATCACCACCTTTGGAATGGATGGTTGTTTGGTCATCTTCATCATTTGTATTTAAATGTTGTGGCGAACCGGAACTTAATATTAATCCCTCGTCGGGGACCATGTATACTTCTGGATTAGTTGGTATGTAATTACCATTGGCGTCTTTTAATAAATCATAATTTGGTGCTGGACCTTTTTGATATAAGGTGCCGAGAGTATGTCCCCTAGTGAATAATGCAGCACAGCTTTCAATATGGGAAGAGGCTTGTACATTTGATATTTCTACTGCAATTTCACCAGTGGTTGATATTAAGTTGTTAACTAGTTCGGTAGCATTCGTTGTAGTATCGAATTGCATCCGATCGGTTGGTGCCGATGATAATGAAGGGAATGATGTTGTGGATGGTTTATAAGATGTTGTTGGTGATGAACTTGGTATTGATGAGTGAGTAGGTTGAGTTGAGGGTGATTGTGATAATATTGTTGGTGATTGAGATATTGATGGTACATTTGTAGTTTGAGCATCTACTATTGTTCTGAGCTGTGTAGCAAGGAGAAGGATTGCTCCAAGGATACTCGAGGTAGACTGCTGTATACTCATCATGAGATATCTGTGAGCTTATATTATACCACTCAGTATATCTTGTCAGAGTGTGAAATCGTTATGGGGATTGGGGATTTTATATCTCCTATTTGATGGCGTTGAGTGCCGTCGCCAATCTCTAACTCAATCTATTGCAATGATACGATATTATATGTCTGGTGTCTTCATCAAAATCAAGACCTTATCTACTATCACTTTAACATTGCATACATTGATATTGCAATTCATATACATATTAGTGTTGCAAGGTATAGAGTCGAACACGATCGGTAGACTACCCCAATGAAAAGTCCGTTCGAGTAAGGGCTTACAATTGAGACATCAACAGCTCAATACCCCTCGCCATTGTAAGTTTTTGATTGTCGTTCAAAGGATATCGCATGTTTTCGTAGGATACCTTTTTTAAAAGATTTTATGAGAGTAATGGGTGATAAGAGTGGGTTTTGTTACTATTGGCAGGGTAATCTTTCACGCAAAAGGATTAAGAATTGCAACGTTCTCTCTCAATTAGTAGTGGTTGTATCATTATTGCAATTGTTACGTTCCAGTAAATAATAATTGCAAGGATACCAAAGTTTTTTTTAGATATTCCTCCCCTATTGAAGAAAATATATGATAATATCATATATCACTGTATCATAGAAGATGAGTATTAAAGTTGATGTGGGTACACCCCCAAATGGTTATGAAGAGTGGACAACTATACAAGTTCAATTTCACGGCTTTGCTGATCTACCTACGACAAGAGGTGGAGAAATTGAATCTCCTGCATTTTCATGTTTTGGGCATCAATGGGTACTGGTGCTTTGTCCTGGTGGTAGTGCATTTCCAGAGTCATCTGAAGGATATGTTGCAGTACATCTTCGCCACAAATCAATGTATTCAGGTAGTATAAAAATCCAATATGGTTTGGGTGTTAGAGTAAATCAAGTTTACAAAGAAGTACAGCAATCAGATACATTTGGCCCTGTTGGAAATGGACTGGTTGGTAGGCGCTTCAAAAACTTTGCCAAAAGATCAACACTTATTAATGCATCAGTAGAAGGAACATTGGTTATTGAAATTCGCATGAGGCACGCATCTACCGATAAACCCATTATTCAGTTCATACCAACAAATCCAATCAATAAAAATGTGCTCGAATTATTTATGGACGAAGATACGGCAGATGTTGTCTTCGAGGTAGGAGGACAACAGCAAGCAAAGGGTAGAAAGAGGGCTAAAACATCTACAACTAGCTCTCATGCTCATAGACTCATCCTCAAGAAGGGTGCCCCTACATTGTCTGAAATGTGTGGAGTATCAGAGGAAGGGATTACCACCGTTTCAATTAAAGATGTCACACCTGATATTTTCAAGCATATGTTGTATTATGCATATGGGGGAAACTATCAGAAGAAGAGTTGGGTGGAAATGCAAAAGAGATCATCAATGCTTGTGATAAGTACGGGGTTGTTCATTTGAAGTTAGAGGCTGAAGCAGCATATGTCAACTCTACTGAAATTACGTTGGATAATATGATGGACAACCTACTCTACGCCGACTCCAAGAACTTAGCTCTACTCAAGGAGGCAGTTATGGATTATATCGTTGCAAACAAGGATGATGTTATGGGAAAAGTATCATTCAGTAATTTACCTAGTTACATGATGACGGATCTATTAGCTGCTGTGTCAAGAGGTGAGCAGAACGATGCCAATGGGGATAAAACAAACTACAACAAAATGAGAGTAGGAACTTTGAGGAAGATGTTGGATGAGAAGGGACTGGATGTGGATGGATCTCGAGAGTCAATGATTGCTCTTCTCAAGGAGAATAGTGATTGATTGGGTATCTATGGACGATTTTTGATCTACTGTCTTAGCAAGTCATTAGTAGTATGAAGAAGAGATTTAGACAGTACGGTTGAATGAACAAGAGTATAACTACAAGTGTATATAAAGGATCAATTATGTTGCAAACAGGATTCTATACATTTACTAATCTACAAAACATTTCATCAAGACAATAGCATATTACGCATTCGACGATTCGCAATCTGCAAGATCTTCAGCGTTTTGGGTAGATGCATCACAACATTCTGCTCGGGAGGCAAAGAACATTGATGCAGTCTCCCCATTATTCAAGGTGGCTTTAGAGCCACACCAATCTGGACCTACCCAAGTGTTGAAGTAGTACCATGTATCAGGGGCCGCTATTCCCTTCTCGGGACAGCCGCCACCTTCGATACAGCACTTCTCAACTTCATTAGGGAAATGAGTATCACAGCACTCGCCGAGAAGTTCATATGGAGTTTCCCAGGCATGGAAGACTACCTTCTCTGAACAGGTTACACCTCCACCATAGTAGAACTGCCAATCTAAATCTCCAGTGACAGTATCAGGCAACAGAAGATTCTGTGTATGCAATGAACCTGCCAAGGCCTCGACTTCATACAACTCAGGTACCGGAGGAAGTCGGTCAAGGGCATGGTTATTGATCTCCGTTGTCAATTCACCAACATCGATAGCATGAGCAAGTTCAGCCGCAATCTCATTATAATGTTCCGTGAGGCACGCTTCATCATTGCACACCTGTTCCTGAACGGTGATGAATCCACAGACCTCTGTGACACTGTCAGCCGCGGCCTCGACATCGGGAATTGTTCCCGTCAACGCGTTGATAAAGTCCTGATCAGCAAGTGATCCTCCGCATACTGTGGATCCATCTACCTTGTCAAGTGAAACAGTGCCGATCCTGGTAATGTTCGTGTCAGTAGGTGGATTAACGGTTGGGTCTTCTCCATCTACATGCAGAGCTCTCAGTCCTCGAGTACCAAGCAATTCGTGTGCATGATGAGTTCTCGTATTGATGGCATCTTCAAGGACATTGGCATATATATCTGCACTCTGACAGTCGGCAGGATCGACCAATCCCTTGATGTCAACACAGAACTCAAACTTGAACATGACTGGACTCTCCTTGATGCATCCATCATAGTCGAAGAAGAACTCGGTGGCACAGCATTCTTGGAGGGTATCGTATTGAGTAGTTGCAGTCCACTCAGCGGGGGAATTATCTTCCCAATCTTCAAAGACGATCTTCGTAGTACACTTCTCATCATCCGAAATAAACTTGAACTCTTCATTGGCCATACATTGTGTCATACGCCACCAGAAGTGAGTCAAGCAACATTCTTCCTTGTTCTTGTAGATGTAGTTATCTTTCTGGACTTCCAACATCCAAGCCGGATCAAATCCATCGTTGGTACTGTTGACGAGGTTGAGAAGAAGTAGAAGAAAGAGTAGTGTGAGTAAAAGCACAATACTTGTCATCATAGTACCATGCATTCATATAACTTACCAAACTTGTATATCATTACGCCAATCAGGATAGTAAGGTCCATAATCCATGACACCTCCATCAATACAAAGACTCTCTTCACCTGAAACTACCGTGACTGTTGCGGTGTCAGTGACAGGGCTCACATCGTTATCAACACAAGTATCATTTCCTGCATTGGGTAGTGTAAACTGATACTCGTTGTCACCAGGCAAGATGAACTTGAGAGTATATGTACCAGGTCGGACACCAGTTAGTAGATACTTGCCGGTGGTCGGATCTGACTCGGTTGTCTTGTAAACAGTCGTACTAGCACGGCTATCATACATCTGAATAGCCACAACTTGATCAAAGGGTAGTTCACGGAAATCTTGAATGCCATTAGGAACCTCATCAAACCAGAGGTAGCTACCAATGGTGGCTGGCAAGTAAAGTCCGGCATCAAACAATCCCTCGGAGGTCGATCCACCTTCAAAGAATGTGGGAGTAGTCTCCATTGTCTCGGGATCAAAGTCTGTACTTGTATCAGTACTATTGACAGGCTTGGGGGATAGAGTCCATTCGGCATCTTCAGGAGGTGTGATCTTGACATAATAGGTGCCTGGTGGCTTGTCAGCAAAGAGATATGTACCATCTGCAATAGTAGTCATGCTATCAACCTCAACACCATCACCATCATACAAGGTAATGACCATGCCCTCTAATCCTGGCTCGTCGGGTTCTTCAATACCATCGCCGTTCAAGTCGTGCCAAGTCTCGCCTTCGATAGTCACAGGGATGAACATTCCAGCATCAAATGAATAATTCTCATCTCCACTCTGAAGGTACTTGATATCTGTCTTGCCAGTCTCGGGATCAACGTCAGATGTGACATCATTGTAAAGCAAACTACCATCAGGCTGGGTAGGATCCTCAATCTCTGTACTATTCTTGGCCTGGATAGTAAAGATGAACTCTTCGGGGAGTGAGAACTGGACTTGATATTGACCGGGGGGCAAATCTGTAAAGAGATACTCTCCATTCTCATCTGTTGTGGTAGTATCCAACTCAACTCCGTCTCCGTCAAACAAGGTAGCATCAATGTTGCTCATACCAGGCTCAGTTGTCTGTTGCACTCCATCACCATTCAAGTCGTTCCACACTTTGTTGCCTATTAATACAGGCTCGTACATACCAGCAATGAGTGATGTGTCTACACCAGTAGTAAGTGTAATCGTAGGTGACTTGCCATCCAATGCAATTTGATTGCCTCCATCTACTTGTGGACTCCACTCAAAGTCAACCTCCTTGTCGACGGTGATGTAATAGGCCCCGGGTTGCAAACTAGTGAATGAATATTCACCGTCTGTGTTCGTAATAGCAACGTCGACCTCAATACCATCAGAGTTGTACAAGGTGACAGGTACTCCGGGCAATCCTTCTTCGCCTTCATCTTGCAATCCATTACCGTTCATATCTTCAAAGACAATGTTCGGTCCAATACTAGGTAAGCTCGTCACACCAACACCAAGGCAAAGAACATCGTCTCCGCTTGTTACTGTGACTGAGGCTGCTCCAGTAGAGTCAGCATCGCTATCAAGACAATCATCTTCACCCACATCTTGAGGACTGAATATTACACTTTCATCTTCCGGTTGGAATAATACAAGATAGTCACCAGGTGGGACATCGGGAATAGTGTAAATACCCCTATCATCCGTCTGCACCTCTGCAATTGGCACATCAGGATCATCGGAGTTGGGATCATACAAGAGCACTGTGATATTGCCAACATATGGCTCCTCAACAGGATCTCGAATACCGTCACCGTTAATATCTTCGAACACTTGATTAGAAATCGTTACAGGTTCATAGAACCCAGCATCAAAGCTACCAGCTCCATCCTCTCCCGAAGTAAGGATAACAGGGACCGTCTTGTATGTTAAAGGATCAAAGTCATTACCAACAACTTGAGGGTCAGACAAGGGACTGAGTTGGAAGTCTCCAAGTGGAGCAACAGTAGCAGTGTAGGTCCCTGGTGGCAGGTCGATACTGTATGTACCGTCACTTGCTGGGTTGATCACTTCATTAACAAAGTTAGTACCTTCGGGGTTGGGGTTGCCTTGAGAATCTGTCGATACTACAAAGATAATAGCGCCATCTAGTGGAGGTTCACCCTCATCGAGTACACCATTTGCATTCAAGTCTTCAAAGATTTGACCAGCAACTGTAACAGGACGGTAGATGCCTGCATCAAAGGATGTATTAACTTCACCACTTGTGAGTGTTTGACTAGGAGGTTTGCCCACCAAGGGGAGAGTACTGGGGTCAACAATTGCGTCAAACACAACATCAGACCAATCAGAAGGATCAACTGGCTGAATGTCGGCAAAGATATAGTCTTCAGGCATCTCTCCACCGTCATCTCCGAGAAGTAGATCGGGTGATTCAGCAAAGACGTAGTCAGAAGGCACGAAAAATCGCACACCATACTCGGCTGGTGGAAGACCTGAGAACCAATAGCTGCCATCAGCTTCAGTTACCATGGAATCAATCACCTCATCATTCGCATTCAACAACTCAACTTGAACACCTTCAATACCTGGTTCCATAACGCCGTTGACTTCATCTTGAATACCATTAGCATTCATATCTTCCCATACCTTGTTACCAAGGGTGACGGGGAGATACAATCCTGCATCCAAATTGTCAATGGTATCATTATAATCAAGCTCAATCTCGGAAGAGGTACCGTTGGGGAAGATTTGGTTACCGTCTGGTACAATGGGTGAGAAGACGTATGTTGTATTATCATCTCCAGTAGGAGGAGTGACCTGAATGTAGCATAGACCGGGCTGAATATCATTGATTGTGTACTCTCCATTCTCATCAGTAGTGGCAGTGCCTTCAAGAACGGCTGTGCCATTCTCATTGTAGCAGTACAAGTCGACAGTGACGTCAGGCATCGGATCTTCGTTGGGGTCTTGTAGTCCATCTCCATTTGTATCGTCAAATACAATATTCGGTCCAATGGTTGCGGGTGGCAAGTACATTCTGTGATGTGGGTTGAAGGGGAAGAGAAGAAGATGAGAGGTAAGTCTCTATGACAATCAACCTACTGATAACAACAATCAAAACACTTACCCAACCTCCCAGTAGTCAATAGTATCATCATAGCCAATCGAGACAGTGGCAGAGGTACCGTCACTTAAGATTTGATTGCCATCGGTAGTAATAGGAGAGATGATGTAATCCTCTCCGACAGTAACTTGAATGTAGCAGTCTCCGGGCAATACATTATTGAACTCGTAGTACCCAATAACATTCGAGGTAGTAGTAGCCACCTCAACTTCATCACAGATCAATACAATAGGGATATTGGGAATCGTCGATTCGCCGTCATCATAAATACCATTCTGATTTGCATCATTGAATACTGGAGCTGGGCCAACAGTTGCCAGAGGCAAGTGCAGACCGACATTCCAATCATCAATGGTTTCATCATATCCAATTGTGACAACTGGAGAGGTACCAGTTGGACTGATTTGATTCGTTGGAGTATTGAGAAGAGGCTCAGGGATGGGTGAGAAGATGTAACTATCATTCTCGGCAATCTCGGGAGATACTTGAACATAACATTCACCAGGAGTAACATCATTAAACTCATACACGCCATCAACTCCGGTCGTGACAGTCTCCACGGCTTGGCCATCACACATGAGAGTGATGTCAACACCCGACAATGGTCCTTCGTTCTCATCTTGGATACCATCATTGTTCAAGTCGTTGAATACAACATTAGGCCCGACATTAGACAAGGGAAGGTAGAGACCAACATCCCAATCATCAACATTGGAATTATAGTCAATGTCAACAATTGGACTTGTACCATTAGGATAGATCTTGTTACCATCGTCAACAATGGGTGAGAAGACATAATTGTCATTATCATTCACTTCAGGTTCAACTTGGATGTAACAACTTGATGGCTCGACTGAGGTGAACTCATACTCCCCAAAGGCATTAGTGAGAACACTATCAATGGCGATCCAGGTTTGATAGATCTCAGAAGTATGTCCATCTGGCTCACCAATGCAATATAAGGTAACATTGACATTAGGCAACGGCTCCTCATTCTCATCTTGGACACCATCTTCATTCAAGTCATTAAAGACTACATTCGGGCCAATACTTCCCAAGGCCGTGGGTGATGAGCTAGGACTTGTGGATACAGATGGAGATACTGAAGCTGTGATTGTTGGCTTAGTCGAAACAGATGGCGAATCACTAGGCGAGTTTGTCGGTGCTGAAGAGATCGAAGGCGAGTCAGATGGGCTAGCTGTAGGTGCTGAAGATACAGACGGATTAGCCGTAGGTGATGAGCTTGGGTTGGTTGAAACTGAAGGCGACAAAGAAGCCGTAACTGTGGGTTTACTTGAGATCGTCGGCGAATCACTTGGCGACTCCGAAGGGGCACTTGAAATCGTCGGGAAACTCGATGGTGCATCAGTAGGAGCTGACGAAATACTTGGACTCAAACTAGCAACTCTTGTAGGGCTCGATGATGGACTTTCAGACGGATTAGATGTCGGGAAGCTTGTAGGACTATCGGAGGGAGCAGTACTGATACTTGGCTGTAAACTTCCCTCGACTGTTGGCCTACCTGACACTGATGGCGAGTCCGATGGACTATCCGTAGGTGCTGAAGACACTGAAGGAGACGATGTTGGGCTCTCTGAAGGTGCTGTACTCTCAGTGGGCGCGGTACTGGTTGATGGAGCACTACTGATAGTGGCTGTTGAATATATGAGAAACAAAAGAGACACAAGATGTGAGCAAAATGAAAAAGTGTCCATGATCATGTCTGATATATAGCTTTGTACTTACGTGCAGAAGATACGGTAGGAGCCACAGAGACTGTTGGCATACTCGAGATGGTAGCTGTACATATAAGTTGAAGAAAGGGAGGGAGGAGGAGAAGGCGCATGTTAGATGAGCAAGGATACCGAAAAGATACGAGAAAATAAAACTCATCATACAAGTCACTTACGCTGGCTTGAAACTGTCGGGGCACTTGATAAAGTAGGCATACTGCTTAGTGTGGGCGCTGAACTAACAGTCGGAGCCGAAGATGTAGTAGGCTTACTTGATAATGTAGGAGCCGTACTTGTACTTGGCTGAGAACTTTCAGTTGGAGCACTAGACACAGATGGATTTGCTGTCGGCGACGAGCTTGGGCTTGTGGACGTTGATGGATTACTTGAGGGCGCTGAGCTTGGTTGTGATGAGATACTGGGTGAATCACTTGCAACTAAACTTGGTGCCGAGCTTGTAGATGGTTGTGATGACAACGACGGTCCACTGCTTACACTTGGGCCACTTGACGTGCTTGGAGCACTAGAAATGGAAGGGAGCAAACTTGGACTATGTGTGGGTGCCAAACTGATTGACGGCAGCGAAGTTGGTGCATTGGTAGGAGCCGAAGAGATACTTGGGCTCAAACTACCCACTACGGTGGGCATTGATGAAAGAGTTGGTGAACTTGAGGGATGAACAGATGGTTTGGTGGAGATACTTGGTTGAGATGAATGAGCTGTAAGGTGTAGGTTGGGAGGACGAGGAAGAGGTGTGAGCACATGTATCAAAAGAGACAACACACAGTATATAAACACTTACCCTCACTAGGAGCCAATGAAACACTAGGAGCCTCAGTCTTATCAATACAAGTAAAACTAGCCGACTCCAAAATAACCCAACTATCCAATATTTCATCACCAACATCACCCACAGCCAACTTGATTGTATTCCACCCATCACCATTATTCACGGTACCATATGCAGTCAAGGTGTTCGTAAACCCATCAGCCTCCATGGTAGGGTAAATAACACCATATCCTGGTGCATTACTTGGATCAGCCTTGTTACCACTATCACCTAATGATGTGCCTGGATCATTACCATTAAAGTATTGTTTGTTATCATCATAGTTCACATTATTAATACTAACAATATCACTACCGGTGGTTGATCCTGTCACTCTTGCAATGTTCTCACCATTCAAGTAGAATCCGAATACATCATTATATGGTGAATCAATATATTCATAATATTCTTCACTACCAAAGATGTATTTGAATGATACTTCCGGTACATATTGTTCACCGCCTGTACATCGAAAATCAAATTCCAATACACATGCATCACGAATAGCATATGCCGAACTACAGGAACTACATAACTCATCTTGATTCGCAGTAACAAACAAGTCTGGATCACCACCCAATGGTGAATCCCAATCTTTTGTATATTTATCTGAATCTTGATTCCATAATGCAGTTGGATGACCACTTGATAAGATAATACCCTCATTTGGTATAATAGTAGTATTGGTAGGACGATAGATTGGATTACTTGAATTACCATCATTAATTAATTCATATGTGTTTGGATCTTTGGCGAATAAGGTACCCATTTCATATCCATTGGTAAATTGTACTGCACAATTTTGTAGGTGGGATAATTCCACTTGTTTGGTTGCCTCGCCGCCTTTGGGACGGAACTCAGCATCACCAGCGGTGGAGAGGAGATTATTAATTAGATCGTCAAAGTGTTGTGTATCGGTTGTGGTGTTGACTGGTGTAAAGTCGAGGGCGGTGACTGCTGATGTGATAGATAGGAAGGCTGTGAGGACTGTTGATCGTTGTAGGTTGATCATCGTTGTATGTTGCTTGCTTGTTTAGATTATATCGATGTATGTTTTAGATAAGATCTTGGTCAGCGCTACGATGAAGCGTCGACGACGGCTATTGCAATAGGATTTGCAATGGATATATCGATGATAGAGATCAAGCTTATTGCAATGAAAATCGGTCGATGTTGTAAACTTATGCACGCACAACAATGTAACGTCTCGACGAAAATGAATGTGTTGCAATTGGAGACAGTATGAATTGAACGGCCACCGCTCTTCGATATGATTAAGGTGACGATTATGATAATGATGTTGCAATCGTATTGGCTAGTGGCTGCTAAGTGGGCTTACATCGTGAATCATCTGCCTACATTGCAGAGGAGGCTGTAGTGAGTTTGCTTTCTCGGGTCATTTTGAGTTGGTACCGCCCTGCGACATTTAAGGTATCTATTCTTTCTCAGGCCGGTTAAAAGATTTTACAACCTCTACAATCGTTCTTAATATTAGTGAATAAATATATCCGGAAGGCGGCTTCCATCTTTGGGCAACACTACGATGCCATCATTTCAAATCGACAACTTTTAGTGTCCATGACTGTTGTGAGAATCTTGTGAGCATCTTGTGAGCGTCGATGTGGAGAAACTATTAACTCCGGAAGAGGAAGAGATTGAATGAAACTCTCATACATTGAATCTCTCATAGTTTTACAATCCTACCGTTATCAACACTCCATTGCAATAGTATCATGAGCGATGTATCAAAGAAGATATCCAATCATCGTCATCACAGTAACGATGTGATAATACAAGTCAAGACCAAGCCGCCACAAACATCAGCCGCTGACGTGCAACGACACATTGATATATCATCAATAACAACATCATCCGATCTCGATACATTATCAAAAGTTGATCCCTTCCTCTATCACTCGATACCGAGTATATACAAATCAAAGCTAGTATGTGAACTCGTTAATCATGCACAAGTTACACAAGAACATCATCATAATGTATCATCGTCTATACAAAGAAAAACTAGAATGAGTACTGAATGTCATAGTATCTTGTTACTGGAAGATATGCTACTTGGTGATAGTAGTTACGGTGGTATTGCTAGCAGTGATGATGTTAGTAACGATGTGATGATGTTCGATGGAGATGTGTTATTCTTTGACGACAAAGATAAGCAGCTGTGGCTGAAGCAGTAGTAGCGGTGAGTTATACTCGACTCTCTAAGAGAGAGAGAAGGACATGAATAGGAATGTAGAGGGAGTGCAGAGAAGATTGATACAGAATGAAAAGAACCCAGATCTATACTAGGAGAATATATTGTATTATAGGTAAACATGTAAAGTATTAGGTCGGATATTGTACACACGCTATATAGAGTCATCAGAATCACTGTCGTCTCCTCCCTTACTTTTCCTACCCTTGCTCTTCCTCTTCTTGCTCTTTGTAATCAACAGCTCCTTACGGATTGAAGCTGGAGCAGCAGCCATGTCATCGTCACCAGTTCCTCCAATATTAGATGTTCGGCATTTACGACGCCTATCTCCATCAAGCTTTTGAAGAAGTTTCTTGGCTGTTTGTCGTTGCTGTTCAGTAAAGATCTTCTCCTTCACTGAAATGGTAAGCAACAGGGTTTGACAAGTGGTCTTCTCCTCGGAAGATAGTGCACCCTCACGTTCCTAGTCAAAGATATCTTCCATTACACCCTTTAGATCAGACATAAACTCTGCTACCTTCTTATTATTCGCCTTACTCAGGCCCTCGGATTTCTTTGTCTTTCGTCCAGGCTTGGGCTTTTCAGCCCATTCCTCCATCTCGCTAATCTTATTCAAGAGGCTAAGAGGAAGTGGATTTATTAATAACATACAATGTAAGCAAAGTGCAGATGGAAAACAGTACGAGGTAATTGCATAGTCACAACACAGATCCAACAACTTACATTTCAGGAGTAATAAATCTGGCATTACCTTCTGCCAGAACAATGGGTCGTCGACATCAATTCCAGCCGAACCAGACTCGGAGCTGAATTTCGACTTCGTTACATTCATTCCCTTCTTATTGAGCCACGACGCTGTCTTGGCACCCTCAACAACTCGTGTACGTGTTCTCTTTTCAAGAATACTCTCGATATCGTCCGCAACATCAACTGAATCATCCGAAGCCTCTTCACTTGAGGTTGAGCTGTCGTCAGCATCCTCCTCTTCTTCCAGCAGAGGTAGAGATCGTTTGGCTAATAAACGCCGACGATCTTCTTTGAATGTCTTGCTTAAGTCTTCAAACATGTACCGACCTAAATTACCACAGCTTGTCATCGACCCACCATCTGTGGTACAATCCTTGTGCACGAACCTAATGTAAGCAAAACGGATGCTTTCTTTGAGGTAAGGTATTACCTCTTTGAATGGTTTGCCTACAAGACTTTTCCCATTAACAGCTATGATGATATCCCCATGTCTCCTACAAAGTTGTTTGACCTCAGCCGGTCCTCTGGTGCCATCAGGGAATTGACGATATCCCAAGAAGGCTACATTCTTGTCTACTTCGCCCACATTGAGCAAAAGGCCCATTGTTGTGACTGCATGGGATTGATTAGAAGCATCAGTGGTGGTTAGTTGTGCTAATCTCAAGCCTAGTTTATATATCTACTATCCCACAGAAACACTCACTCACTCACTCACTCACTCACTCACACATATGAGCCACTTATATACATCTTAATCAGTGAAGGCGGTCTTGCTCTTGTATACTTTACTCGACTTTGCTGCTTTCTCAGAGGACGTTGCCTTTTCTGCTTTTGCATCAACTACATGCTCTACTTTTGACGATTTTGTTTTGGCACTCTTTGCTTTTGATGATTTGGATCCCCTAGCTGAGCGACCGGTGCATGTCTCGTAGTCAACAAAGTTCCTATACAGACGAGAAACAGATATTCAATTAGACAAAAGTATCATTTTGATTGAAAGTTATATAATGGCATATCTACTTACCAGTATAATTTAGTTTGATCCAAGAACTCTTCAAGTACTTCTGCATTGGTTGGCATCTGAACAATCCCTCCCGCTTCTGGTAGTGTGTACCGCAACGCTGCAATAGTCTCCTCAAGAGGTTTGTCATTATCTAAGAGGTAATTAAAAGGCAACAAAGTGTGGAACGACTTGAATGGTGATGGAGTGCAACAGACAACTGAGCCTGGTATGAGCAACATTGATGCTACCTTGTTTGACGGAGACGGAGTTGAGTTGGATACTACCACAACAGATGAGAATGGAGAGTATCTCTTTACAGATTTGCCCCCCCGGTCAATATCAAGTCCAGTTCTCACTCCCCGAAGAGTTCATCTTTACTATCCAGGCCAAGAATAGTACAGAGATTGAGGATCCTACCCAGCCTGATGGTAGTTTGCTTTACAAT
>Ga0214477_100064_pt1 | contig 64596 bp, 50 predicted proteins | sample M1_20Mar14CPVII9_FD_165058 | JGI IMG/M metagenome (GOLD analysis project Ga0214477, IMG submission 165058) | Marine eukaryotic communities from Monterey Bay, California, United States - M1_20Mar14CPVII9sort6BwellC16 | ecosystem: Environmental > Aquatic > Marine > Unclassified | place: USA...
AGTCTGAGGATATCGATTCCATGATAGCCCTGAAGGAGGCCGTGAATGAGGATGATTATCTCAATAATAAGATGAAGAGGGGATGCGGTGGTTCAGGTCTAAAAGGATTCAAGCTACCAACATTCAAACGTGCTATATCGGAGTACTTTAATGACGAATCAGATACTAAGTCCACTGCCGAGGATCATCAAAGTTTACCACAGTGTCAAAAGAAGAATCTATCCGAGACCTTGGAGCCTCCGGATGAGCTAGTATGTCCCATTAGTCTTGTTCTCATGACAAATGATCCAGTCCTTGCGGCAGATAGTATTACATACGAACGTGCATCTATTGAAGATTGGTTCAAAAAGAGCAAGGCAAAGATTAGTGAAGCCGAGGAGAACTTAAAGCTCAACCCTCAATCCGAGTCTGATAAGAGAATAGTCAACAATGGCATATGTTCACCAGTATATGGTACAAAGATGGAGAATCTAACATTGATGCCGAATACCATTGTTAGGAATATGGCTCGTGCATCCAAAGAAAAGTAATCAATAGGCTATGCCGAATGGGAAGGGAAGAGAGTCGAGGAGGCTTGAGGATACCGGGGCATATATTACTTACTGAGGTGTGTAGAAGTAGATATTACATATATACTAAATCAATATTCATCTTAATATCTATGATAGGTGCATGAAAGAGCCTCTACGCCATAGCTTCCCATCATGTAAGCAAACAATTGTTAGTTGTTACATAGCGACAATCAACTTATTGTGGTATCCTATATCCTTTGCCTCCGGTATCCTAGCCAACTCCATCCATAGTGTTGGTAGTGTGGGGAGTTAATTGCTACTAAGTATCTCTCTCAAGGCCAATCGTTGTGTCTATATCATATCCATATCGATCAATAACAAACTTATCTAGTGACTGACGCCGCCGATTGATAACCGCCGCCATGAGAATAACAAGAAAAACTCATATTTTGGTACTTTTTGCCACAAGAAATTTTATATGTTGCAATGCAGCAAGATGTAAGACTGTTAACGATATAAATCCACCTATATGTAACATTGAAGATTTAAATGATAATGCATTGGTTGATGTATGTACGAGTATTGGATATCATTATAATCCTAATGGTGATAGAGAGGAATTAGAATTTGTTGCAGGAATGTGCCAGCACTGCGTTAAGTATTTGGAAGGCGTAAAGGATAGAAAGGAAAAGAAAATAGCACAACAAATTGTATATAAGAGAATCGACGAGTCTCTGAGGGATGATAAACTTACTAAGCGTCTGCATCTCGACTATCTAGATATGATGAAAGAGGATCAATCATTTGTTAGTAAATCTAGGCATGACAGGATTAGTTACTTATTATCAAAGCATGTCGATGATGTTGAGAGAAAAGCAACTATACGAGAATTGTTATTAGCGGAACTTGACGAAGACCTAACGCCTGACGAGATTGATTCTCGCACTCGATCACTGATAGAGAAACTTGAAGATAACGACAAGGTAAAGCCAACCGCAGAAAAATGTAAAACGGTGGCAGATATAAACCCACCCACATGTAACATTGAAGATTTAGAGGATAAAGTATTGATAGATTTATGCGGGAGAGTTGGGTATCATCATAAGCCCAATCCTACACGGAAACAATTAGTTAAAGGTGCACAATTATGTTTCAAAATTCAAGCTATATCACCTATTGATTTTGATTACTTTAGTATACAACCTCTGTCACCAATGATATCGGAGCAACTTGATAAGGTTCTTCAATATGTTGAAAATCAAGTAGATGAAGACGTGGTATTGGAGAATGCTATTATTGAGAGTTTATATCTAGACTATCAAGATATGATGAAGGAATCATTTGTCAAGACTAAAAGGCATGGTATACTTAGTAACCTATTATCAAAGCGCGATGATGGTGAGGAGGAAAGGCAAACTCTAAGAAAATCATTTCTGGAGACATTTGACGAGGCTGAACTGGAACAATCAAATCGTTTGAGTTATGGACCAACACCGGAAGAGATTGCCAAGCTACCAAAGTGGGAAGATAGGCATGAAGTTATTAGCTTGGGAGACTGGTATGTACGGGCTTTTCAAAAGGAAGGGAAGGTAATCACTGCACAATGGAGTGCCACAAGTCAAACATGGACAAGACCTACAAAAATAACAGAATTAGAGTATAAGAATGGTGATGGTATGTATTGGTGGAATGGAATTAACGCTCTTGAATTCGTTAGAAAGTCGATACAGTATGATCATGCGTCAGTGTTTCGAACTGGTGGTGCCCAAAGTAAAAATATACCAATTGGGTATAACTATGGAGATGATCCGTATGAAATCGCTAAGAGTGCAATTGATGAATATAAATTGAATGAGGCATACATATATAGTATTGCTCGCCTCTTCCAAGAAGCTGAAGAAGTTATTAGACAAAAAACGGGCGTTCCCCCAACCAAAGCGAAGAAGAGAAGTGTTAGCAGAGACAAGCCATCACCGGAAGAGATTGCCAAGTTACCCAAATGGCAATTAAACAAACAAATTCCTGGGTTTTATGAAGGCCAAATAAAAATGATGCAAAAAGATGGAAGCGTAGTGCAGACAATGTGGAGTGCTACAAGTCAAACATGGGCGGAACCTATACAATTTACTGAATCAGACTTTGATCGGTCTGATTTAGAGGGATGGGGTGGAATTAATGTCCTTGATTTTCTCAGAACTGAAATACGACATGATCATGTCCTAGTATTTCAAGTGGTAAATGACGGACCCTTGGTACTTATTGGTTATAACTACGGTGACGATCCACATGCTGTTGCTCAGGGTGTTATTGATAAATATATGTTGGACGAGAAAGATTTGGACCGTGTTGCTGATAGTATAATACAACAAATTGAAAGACATGGAGGTAGGTTTACTCATCCTCCTAAGCGGTCATATTATATGACTCGAGTTTCTGATTATATCCAAGAGATGAAGAGAAAAGACTATCTTGTCCTTGGAATTTTAGCAGCTGTGGTATATTTTGGTGGCGTGGTGATCATCTTAATGATCAAAGGAGAAAAGACTGGAGAGAATCGTCAATTTACAAAGAAGACTGTCTATGTCAAGTCATCAGCTACAAAGAGGCTCAATCAGGGGAAGAGGCTCAATGGAATTTTGACTAGATCGGGAGTACAATATATTGATTTTGAAAGGAAGATAGGTCAACCTACAGCCATGTACAAGATCAAGGCTTCCAACGGAGAGGTATACGTACCCCTATACATCAAAGGGAGAGAAGAAGCAATTGAGAAGGCAGCTGTGTTGATTCAAGAAGCTGTTGGTAAAGAGAATTTTAATGAGGAAATTGAACTGCCTCCAACTAATCGCAAGCAAGCAACTACCGCCGCTCCTCCTGTTTCTTTGTCGGCACCTACAAGGATAACCAAGAAAAAGAAGAAGGAGTCACCTTCTTTGTGGCAATCACTTTATGGCCTTGTAGAAAAGACTGGTTCAAATGAATATCTCGTGTCAGTGCTTGTTTCATTGATTTATATTATAGTATACTACCCAACACTACCAAAAGATTGCATTGATATAGGGAATCCCGAAATGTGTAAGTTTTTTGCTTACAGGGATGATTGCCAAGACGGTCTTGATCCGTTTGCAGCACTATCGGGCATCACAAAAGATAACTGTCGACTTAGTTGCAACGCTTGCTATATGGGCAGAGGAATCTTATTCCGTCTCAAAGTAGTCTTGACCCAGTTCTTTGCAACATTTATCCAGATGTTTCTGCTTTGTATAGTCACTCGTGCTATATGTGGTTCTTGTAGCGGTCAATCATTCATATCGACATTGAGATTGAATACAACAAAGGCATATCAAAGTGCAACAAGCCATATCAGAAACAAAATATCTTGGTCATCCATTGCGGTTATTGTGGTTCTATATACATCATTATTCTGCATGGTGTATTTTGAATGCGCACTATTTCACACAGACAAAACACATCTATCTTGCAATGTCCAGACATATGAGGTAGTCTTTGTCGCATTATTGAATCTGTTGACAACTTTCCCTGTCTTACTGTGTTTTTGGCCTGTTGCAAAATACATGCAGTTAACAGAAGCGGAGATATTTGTATTTGGAGGACTATGCTTTGTATTCTTGTTCAGGGTGTTATTTGATTTCAAGGGCCAGGCCAAGTTCGTGGCCAAGCTACTATTAGTACTAGTTCTGGGTGTCATAATTCTACTATGGAGACGACTTCGCCCCCTAAGTTTTATTGCAAGGACATTGAGGATGCCATTTGACCTGTACCAGGCAAAGAAGATTAAGCAGACCATCTATATCAAGTCATCTCAATCAAAGAATCTCGGTGGCAATCAGGAGATTGTAAACAAATCAGACGTGGACAATATACAGATCCATTCAGCCGTTGGTGATAATTACATACCCATACACATCGCAGGAAGTAGACGGAGTGTACAGAAGGCAATTGAATTGATTCAAGAAGCTGTTGGTACTGAGCATGTTAGTATTACTAAGCCATCCAATACCATGTCGGTTGTTCAAGAATCAGCGTCATCTAAAGTTTATAGCTCTGAAGCTCAACCAATTCAAGAGGAGTCCACTACTCCAGAGTCTCTAGTACAAGCCGAGGCAATTAATGATAGTGTCAACAATCTCACTAAAGAAGCATCTACTACCGAATCACCACCTGCCACGGCAGTGCAAGAAGAAGAAGAAGAAGAAGAAGAAGTACCTTCTGAGATTGGTATTGATTCACGCCAAGGCATGACTCGTGAAACAATCACTGAGGCTTCTGTGTCAAGCCTCAACGATAGAAGTAACATATCAAAGGCATACTCCAACTTTACATTGAATGAGGACGACCCACTGCTCATCTTCTTGAGGTCACAAGCGTCATGTATCAAGGGTAGTGTGGATGAGTTCTATACTTGGCTTGTCAAGTCCGAGGACATTGACTCGATGATTGCCTTAAAGGAGGCCGTGAATGAGGATGGCTATCTCAATGATATGAAGGTTGGCGATGGAGGCGGTTCTGGAATTAAAGGGTTCAAACGTAAGGCATTCCTCCGTGCTATATCCGAATACTTTAATGACGAATCTGATACCAAGTCTACTGCCGAGGTTCATCAACGTTTACCGCAGTGTCAAAAGAAGAATCTATCCGAGACTGTTGAGCCTCCGGATGAGCTAGTGTGTCCCATTAGCCTTGTTCTAATGACTAATGATCCAGTCCTTGCGGCTGATAGTATTACATACGAGCGATCATCAATTGAAGATTGGTTCAAAAAGAGCAAGACAAAGATTAGTGAAGCCGAGGAGAACTTAAAGCTCAACCCTCAATCCGAGTCTGATCAAAGAGTTGTAGACAATGGCGTGTGTTCACCGGTATATGGTAGTAAGTTGGAGAGTTTGTTAGTGACACCGAATTCTAGTGTTAGGAATATGGCACGTGCATACAAAGAGAAGATGACAATAGGCTAGGCTACACTGGTAAGGCCGAGAAGAGAGTTGAGGTTCTAAAGATACTTCGAAGAGGATTGAGGATACCGGGGCATATATATGCTATACGCTACGCTTATTGAGGTTGTTTAGAAGTAGATATTACATATATATAAATCAATATTCATCTTAATATCTTTGATAATTAGGTGTATGAAAGAGCATCCCTGTGAAAGCAAGACGACCGCAAGCTAGTACTCGCTTCAGTTTATCCTCAAATATTCTCCTTCTGAAAGATCGATCTCTCCTCTCCTCTTTACAATACTGACAAACAAAAGCGATTGCCACATACAGGAGGCCTGTTTTCGCGGCCGTCATCCTAGAACTACAATACTCAAGCGACCTCCTCTCATTTGGCTTGGACCTTTCTATATATCGGCGGGCATGGGGTGGGTATCCTCAAAAGATACCTTGACTCTCAGCCAATCAATCGGATCAATTTTTCTCTTCTTAGCAATTTGCAACTTTGCATTGCTCTCCAACATTCAACTATCATCTAATATATCATGGCAGCAGCCGCAGCGAATAATAATCATTCACACCGTTCCGGTAAATTAAAACAAACAAATAAACGTAATAAACGTAGTAATGCAAGTAAACGTAGTATAACACGTAATTCTGGTGGTAAAGTTAACTCACTTTCTCTTGGAGGAGGAGGTAAAAGGGGAGGAGGAAGGGGGAGCTTGAAAGGAGGGAGAGATCATATATCTAAAGCAAAAGCAAATCGTATCAATAGTGCAAAACAACGTAGATCAATATCAAAAAAGAATATATGGTCAAATCGTCGCTTTGGTACTTCCCATGCTGGCGGTGCCACAATATCTGCTGGATCAACTACATCACCTAAATTAATTGGTTTAGAAGGTACATTAAATCGAGCAATTAGTAATGTCCCGCCTCGTATAATTGGTATTATATCATTATCAGAGAATGAAGTACAATTGGAAAATTTGGTTAGATGTACGCTATTGAATGATGCTGATAAAGTATTAACTATCAGCAATTCTACTCGCAACAACTCTCTTTCCAACTCTACAACCTTGAACTCTGCTAGCATAACAGCAGCATACAACACACACAGCAAGGGGGGACAACCTCATCTAACTCTCCTTACAAATTCATCAAGTTTTAATTCACAATATAATGATAAATATGATGACGATGATGTAGCTATACAAAGTGCATTGGACTTATGTCGTATATGTGATTTGGTTATGTTTGTTATTGATGGTAGTTCGGTTGTTACTAACTTTGCACATGGTGGTTCGTCTACTGTTGGTGGCTCTACAGTTGGTGGTGGCATGGTAGGAGGCAGTGATATGCAAAGTATCGGGGGAGGTGGAATGTCAGTGAAAACAAACAACACCACAGCACATCTAGATCATATTATTAGTGACCGCGGTGATCGTATATTAGTTGCTATTCGTGGACAGGGCTTGCCTACCCCCGTCACTGTTATTGTGCACAAGGAGAATAGCAGTGCGGAAGGGGGTATGGAAGGGATTTTGGGTGATAATGTGATTGGAGGATTGCCAAAAGATATTGGCTCAGTCGCAGGAGAAGTACAAGATATGCAAGATGATGATTCAGAAGATGAAGAAGATGAAATGGTAGATTGTGTAACATCCCTACAAGGTGGAGGGCCATCCTCAACCAGTATCGGTGGAAGATCAATGAAATCAATCCGTCGTTCAACCATACGTAAGCGGTCTGAATTAAAGCGCTATGTAAGTCGATTAGCCGCTACTGAATTTGGTGAGGGTATTTCCAAGATTGTTGAGCTTGACATTCCTTCCTCGGTTGTTGATTCAAGTGGAGTTGAGAAGATGGAAGACGATAGTGCCATTGCAACAAGTACTGCTACCGCATTGACAAGTATGAAGAACAAGTCACAAACATCTGTAGCGGCATTAGTACGAATGTTATGCACAATATCAGCATCAGGTCCTAATTGGGTTACTGATTCAATGCGTCCCTTTCTAGTTACAGACGGTACCATTCATGACTCTTCTTCTTCCAGCACGTCAAAGGTCAATGTACCACCAGTGAAATATAACGAATCCACACAAGAATTAAGTTTAACGGGCTATATACGTGGTAATACTGTATGGAATACTAATCAATTAGTACATGTCCCGCATTTGGGTACATTTGCTGTTAAGGATGTCAAGTTGGCTGGTGTTAATGTAAGTACAAATGGAGATGGTAATGATGAGTTACTACCCCCAATTGTTGCTGCTGGACGTAAAGTACGCAAGGTAAAAAGTAGCAGTACTGATAAGGATATGAAGGATGTTACAGCAGCTGAGAGTGACAGCAAGGAGGGAATGATATTGGCAAAACCAAACTTGGAAGAACGTGAATCATTAGAAATGTTTGCAAGTCCAGACGCATTAGAAGGTGAACAGAACTTGATTGGTTTTGATGATATTGAAGAAGAGGGAGATGAGTTTGATCTTAATGATGAGGGCGGAGAAGGGGATAAGAAGAAGTCGTCGTCAGTGCAATTCCAACCAGGCACGGCACGTCCAGCAGGATGGTCTGACTATCAATCGGCATGGTTGGATGCATTAGATCCCAATGAAGACGAAGATGCCGATGATCGTGGTGAATTAGCATTTGCATTAAACAAAAAGACAAACGATGCTGATACCCTCATGGGTGGAGACGACGATGACGATGATGGTATAAACGCGGAAGAAAAACGCATCCTACTAGCTCAACGTAAGAAGGATGCCAAGTCAGACTTGCAATTCCCCGACGAGGTTGATTATGAAGAGGAAACATCCGCACGTGATAGATATGCACGATATCGTGCATTGAAATCATTCCGGAAGAGTTATTGGGATCCAAAGGAGAATTTACCTGAAAGTTATGGTGCCGTATATCACTTTAGTAGCTTTAAGAGTACACAACGTGATGTATTGGAAGATGTGAAGGAGGTAGAAGATGTTGTCAAGAGGAGAGGATGGGGTGTAACTGTTGGTGGACTTGGTGATGGAGGCGACGATGCAGCCATGATGGATGATGAAGAGCGTGATTCTGATGATGAAGAAGAGGAAGATATGGCACGCTCATGTGTCATACCCGGTGCATATGTCACCATTACACTTGAGAATGTACCACTCTCAGCCTATACCATTCTATCTCCATCGACACTCCTTGTGGCAGTATCACTTTTACCTCACGAGAATAAGGTGTCAGTCCTACACATGGGCTTAACACATTCCTCCAAGTCGGAACATGATACTGAAATCCCCATCAAGTCCAAGGATGTATTGACCTTCCGATGTGGATGGCGTACATGGCAATCACGTCCAGTGTTTAGTCAACATAATTTAAATTCAGACAAGCATAAGTTCGAGCGGTACATGCCCGAAGGTGGAGGTGGTACATACTTTGCGGCTAGTGTCTTTGGACCTGTCACGTATGCACCCTGTCCTGTGTTGATGTTTCGTGAGGCCAACGAGGGTAGTAGAACAGGCGATATTGGTAGCGGCAGTTTCAAGAAGCGTGAGTTTTTAGCTCACGGGTCAATGCTGGGTGCTGATGCTGATAGGATTGTATTGAAGAGGATTATATTGACGGGATATCCCACTAGAGTACATAAGCGTCATGCTACTGTGAAGTATATGTTTTACAATCCCGAGGATGTCAAGGTAAGAAGAAGACTTGAGGTATCTTATGTAGTGTTTTAACCAATGTTCAAATCTCACTGATATCTTTCGCCGCTCCTTTCTGTAGTGGTTCATGCCCGCAGGTATTACAACAAAGCATGGACTTCAGGGTAACATCATCCAAAGTGTGGGTGATCATGGTGTTATGAAGTGTCTTTTTAATGCACCCATTAAGCAACATGATACCGTTTGCCTGCCATTGTACAAGCGTGTATTCCCCAAGTTTGCCCCAGTGACTGGTAAAGATATTGAAGAGGAAGAAGGAGTAGGATCAATGTCAAAACACTTTCGTGTCTTATAAGGAGGTGCTATTGATCCGACGACTTGTTGTAGATAATGAGAATTCGAATGAGATGAGTAGTAGTTACCAGAGTAAATTAGATAAGAATTAGAGATGAATATTGATTTATATATTATAATAATATCTATCTTCTATCACTATGAACCAGCTTCTCTCTTCTCTTTGTATGCTCTTGCCATATTCCTGACGACAGTAATTGAAACCAATGTCAGATTCTCCAACTTACTACCATATACTGGTGAACAAATGCCCGTGTCTACAACCCTCTGATCAGCCTCGGAGTGAGGTTTGTTTTTAAGATTCTCTTGAGCATCACTAATCTTTGCCTTGCTCTTCTCAAACCAATCTTCAATAGATGCACGTTCATATGTGATACCATCGGCCGCAACTACTGGATCATTCGTCATAAGATTAAGACTAATTGGACATACGAGCTCCTCAGGAGGATCCTCGGTATCGGATAGATTCTTCTTTTGACACTGAGGCAAGCTGTGATGAACCTCGGCGATAGGCTTGGCATCTGATTTAAAGTATTCTGATATAGCACGGAGGAATGCCTTACGCTTGAATCCTTTAATTCCAGATCCTCCATCACCGACCTTCATATCATTGAGATAGTCATCCTCATTCACGGCCTCCTTTAAGGCCAACATTGAATCTATATCCTCAGACTTGACGAGCCAAGTATAGAATTCATCCACGCTACCCTTGATACAAGACGCTTGTGACCTTAAGAAGATGAGGAGAGGGTCGTCCTCATTCAATGTAAAGTTGGAGTATGACTTGGATATGTTACTTCTGTCGTTAAGACTTGACATAGAAGCCTCAGTGATTGTATCACGGGTCATTCCTTGAGTTGAGCCTATCCCGATCTCTGATGGAACATCTTCTTCCGGCACTACCCTGGCAGGTGGTGATTTGGTAGTGGTTGCTTCTTTAGTCAAGCCATTATCATTATAGTTTTTTGTTTCACATTGTACTGGAGACTCTGTAGTAGTCTCTTTTTGATTCGGCTGAGGTTCAGAGACAGGTACATTACCTATAGACGAGGCTGTTTCTTTAGCTAGTTTGTTGTTGTTAGTCTCACGAGTTGATTCCTCTTGAATTGGTTGAGCTTCAGAGCTATTCACTTTAGACGACGCTGATTCTTGAAGCGACATGGTACTGGATGGCTTGGTAGTACTAACATTCTCTTTGCCAACAGCTTCTTGTATGATTCCAATTGCTTCCCGTACATTTCGCCTACTTCCTGACATGTGCATTGTTCTGTAACTATCACCGGCGACTGCCGGCTGGATTTTTAGATAAAGTTGCATATCTATACTTGATTTGATTCGAATCTCCTTCATCTTCGTGAGTTCCTTTGCTTTCGTAGATTCAACATAGAACGTCTGTTTTATCTTCATTGTCTGGTAGAGGTCGAATAGAATCCACAATAGTAGAATTATCGCACCCAAAAAGAATATGTAAGCCACAAACTCAGAGTGACCGTTAACGCCAAATATAATCCCAAACATGACAACAAAGCATAGACTTCCAAATACGATGATGAAATCGTATTTTGATATTCCCGTGTATTTATTAATCAAAGAAAGGCCATATGCTATGATCCGTAATACCAAAACAACTGCGCTGCAAATCAAGAACCCTAACACTAACCCAACAAACGCTGCCTTAAACGACGGTTGACAGTATTTGTCTGTAGAACAATCCTGATATTGCAGCAATAGTATCATCAACCATACTGAGTATAGTACTGCAACTGCAATGACCGTACCTTTTCCGATGTAATTTGTTGCTTTTTTATATGTGTTGATTGCAGTCGTTGTCAAGGATTGATTGCTGGTAGATGTTGCTGCTTGTTTGGTATCAATGGAAGGCAACTTGATATCCTCGTCTACATTCTCTTTATCGATTGCTTGTTGAATCAACACAACTGCCTTTTGTACAGCTTCTTCACTCCCTTTTACATGCACAGGTACATATCTCACCCCACTGGAAGCCTCGATCTTGTTCATAACCGACAGTTGATCTGTCTTCTTTCCGATTTGTATATCCTCGACGCCTGACTTGTTTATCAATCCCTTAAGCTTTCTCCCTTGATTTCTTTTTAGCCTATTTGTGGCAGACAACTTGACAAGAATCATCTTATTTATGATTGGACTGGCCTTCTTTGGAGATCCCTTGCCATACTCATACAAATAAATAAAGCCGATGGCAATTACCAAGATCAAAGAAATCCAGAACGCTTCTGGATTGGGCTGGCTCATTTTTGTTTGAGAAACGCCCGTTTTAATAACTTCTTCAGCTTCTCGAATGAAATCGGCAATACGATACTTATTATTCCACGCGTGGAAGAACATATGACCACTATCCAACTTATATTCATCAATAACACGCCGAGCTGTAACGAATGGATCATCACCATAGTTGTATCCAATTATTACGTTCTCCTCCTCGGAGCGATATGTTAAGGCGTGCTCATATTGTATTGATTTTCTCATCAAGTCAAGTACATCCCATCCATCCAAACCGTTCTTATAATGAAACTCGGTAATTTCTGCAAATTCAGACCATGTTTGAGTACTGGCTCGCCATACAGCTTTAACAACCTTCCCACCCCTTTGAAACAACTTCACCTGCCTCTTTCCTAAGCCAACTAGGCTATTTGTAACTTGTATGTATTTGTTTTTCCATTTGGGTAGCTTGGAGATCTCTTCAGGTGTTGGTCGATTTCTCCCCTTCTCCATCCTTGACTGTTCATCAAGGGGTACTCCAGTCACAAACTTAGGCAGAGGGTATCTTCCGATACAGTGCTTGCAAATAGTCCAGGCAGAAGTTTGTGGAAGCTTTCCCTGGGAAAGGTTATTGTAGTAGTCAACATCATTCTCCGTACAAGGCTGATTTATATCAGTCTCAGAAATAAACCATTCCTTTGTACCAGATGATGCTGAATTGGATTGAGCAGAGCAGGTAGATGACATTATACACCTGAGCAATACCAATTGTTTCTTCTCGTCCCATTCAGGATCATATTCGGTTGTAGGTATCTGTTTGCGGTACCATAGCTCTCCATTTTCACGTATATTTAAGTTATACCTCCCGTTGATATGCTTACTCCCAGCACCAGAAATAATATATGACAATGGAGGACTCGCCCCAGTATATCGCTGTATACTATCAGCAAGTACTACCATATGACTCTTTTCCAGCTTATACTCATTGGCAACAGTTTGAGCTGTTACAAGTGGGTGGTCACCATCATTATACCCAATTAGTAGATTTTCCGCCGTGCTTTTCGAATGACCGATTCCAATAGCCAAGGCATGATCATACTGAATCGATTTTCTTATCAAGTCATCCATCTTAAATCCCTTGTAACCATTGTTGTAATGCGATTTAGTGATCTCTTCAAACTTTGACCATGTCTCATTTTCAACATTCCAACTAGAGATAACAGGCTGCCCATCCATCTGGAATATCTTTATCTGCCCTTCTATCCCCGTAAATTGATTGTTCGAACTCCATTTGGGTAGCTTGACAATCTCTTCCAGTGTTGGCCCATTACTTGTCGTTTGTTCCAATATTGTATCAACGGGAGATGATTGCCCCCGTTCACTCTTTCCGAATACACCTTGAAAATTATCTTGTAATATTTTTTTTATGTCTGAGTTCCATGATTCACTTGTGGCATCCCATTTTGCAATCAACAATTTCCCTTCATGATCTTGAAAATGCCGCACATATCCATGCTCTGAACCAACAACGTTCTCTCTTTCTTTCCATTTGGGTAGCTTGGCAATTTCTTCACGAGTAGGCAGGTGTTTTTTAGCAGCATCTCTGAAAGCAGCATCTCTGATAGCATCAGTCTCTTCTTTCATCAACTTTGATTCATCTTTTCCAAGTTTCTCCAATAGTAATCGTCGCATAGTTGCTCTTTTCTTAAGATCCTTAATACCATGCTTTGATAGTAAAATACTAATCCGAGCAAGTACAGAGCCGTTAATATTATGATAATCATGAAACAATAGTTGAAGTAGTTCATCATCTGATGTTATGCTGCTATAATTGATTTTTATATTATTACTGCTGTCGTTCTGATTGGTATTAAAGTATGAGGATATACTGGATAGAAGGGATTTTGAAGCATTGCAACATATAAAATTGTTGTGGCACATTACAATAAGGGCCAAAACGATATGAGATTGTTTCCTTATTAGTCTCATGGCGGCGGTATCAATCGGCGGCGGTTTCAGGCACTACATAAGTCGTCTATTAATCAATATGAATATCATAGCGCAAGATATCATGCCACTACCAACCTTTTACAACAACATTAATCAACACGGAGGACGGAGACCGGAGAGGCCAAATCTTAAGTACGTACTGATTAGCTAATAGCTAAGGATACCCCTTAATGTACTCCCTTATCCCTTCCTCCAAACAACATACCATATTTAATTATCCTATTGCTATTGCAAAGAGCGGCTCTAATCTCTCTTTTACTATCGTATCTTTAGTATATTATAATACCCCTGTTATAAAGTTATAGCATTAAAGTCGGCGCAGAGCTATAAAAAATAGGGGCATTCAAAATTATTGAACACATCTTGTGACAAAATTTTTGTGAGTTACAATATGATGTATTATTATACTTTACAAACAATGGCAGAATAATGCAATGCATCGATTACTATAACAGCAGCAGTTCAAAGTAATGCTAGGTGCTATTATTGGGAGGGTCGTGTGACCCCGGTAGTAAAGTGTGTTTATTGGATTACATTGGAACAATGATAATTATTGTTATTTCTTACACATGGTAGTGATCGTACCTAAGATTACTATGTCCACGGAGTATACTGTCTCGATGGATTCATTATTTGCAAGCCCTTAGTGCCGTGGAAGTTGATAAAATGATCGTGTATGTGTGGAGTATATTGTTTTGACTTATTTGCACAGACTTATTTGCATCAGATCATATTTACGATTATGTGTGGTTATCTCATAATTAATCTGCATTGGATCAAATCATCAACATCGATATGAATCTTTGTACAAACTCGTTCATCACAACCCTTCTTTTGGTAGTTGGCAAATCGGATACTAATGCTCTAGCTGAACATTGTGGATGTGAATCATGCACAGAAGAAGTTTGGAATTCATATGCCACAGATTCAGACGGTTCGTATACTTGTGGAGACCGTATCATCTGGCTTCAGACCATGGGCTATTCGGAAATAGATGCATGTGCCAAGGTTAGTGATGAGTTCATTGATGGTCCTTGTGGACCTGTATGTGATCCTTCGAAGTGTACATCACCTACGCCCACACCTCTTGAGACTACACACTGTGGTGTGGATTGTTGTACGGAAGATGTATGGAATACTTTAGCTACGGATAGTGATGGTACGTATACTTGTGGGGATCGTATCAAATGGTTGCAGAGTGTCAGTCGAGGTTATGACGAGAGTGAAGCTTGTGCCATTGTTTCATCGGAGTTTCGTAAGTTGAAGAATGTTTGTAGATGGTTTGATGATCATGTTCTTGCTCATGTGCTCTTACCCCTACACGATTTCTAAATATACAACAGCTGATACATGTCTTTGTGATTCTGCATCATGCGGAGCTCCTCCTTCCCTAATCGAGCCTGAGACAACTACTAGCACTACCACAACGTGTAATGGCTGCTCATGGGATGTTTGTACAGGTATATTCTTTGGAAGTGACGGTCTAACCCCTTCAACTCGACCATCTCTTAGGCCTGTTACAATGTCTTCTCCCAAGTTACCCACAACATATCCAACCACTTCCACTGGCATGTGTGGCTGTTCATCATGTACTGGGGAGAATCAGATCTCGAGGCGGATGCTGAAGATCTCGAGGCGGATGCTGAAGATCTCGAGGCGGATGATGATGATGAAGTGGTTGCCACTGTTGTGGCGAATGATACCCGCGAGTATCATGACAGACGTACTATTGTATTGGAAAAACGCAATCAATATCACCGTGAAGATAAACCAACAACATCATTGACCACACTTGTCTTATTGGAAGGAGATGTTCTATATGAGGAATATGATAAGGGAGTCCTTAATGAGCCATTCGTTCGGAAACAATTGTATACTACAAAGAGTAATGACAAAAGTTCTCAATGTATGTGTATTGATCTTGGTTCATGCTGGAAAGTGACAAACAAATCGAATATCCAAGCATCATTCATTGTAATATCATGAAGGGGGAGTGTGGAGTATGGGATTGAGAGAAAAAATATACCTTTATAACTTTATAAGAATAGTATTGGGCAGAAATGTCTCTAGTCTACCCTACTAAAGAATTTGCTAACAAATTACGCTTGTCTGGTATTAGTTTGGACATTATTGATAATAGTAGTAGATAATAATAATGTTTATCTGCGGCTAATCGCATATATACTATGAAGATTGAGTTAGAGATATATAGAGGAAGTGCACTTCCTTTTGTTTTGTTTGTACCGCATGCACTGCAGGCGGTATCTTTTTTTCACACAAAAAAAGAACGAGCAACAACTCCTCGACTCGATACTCGACTAAGCTCCTCCTCCTCATTATTGATCAACTGAACAACCAACGATTAGTACAAACAACACAATGTCGTCTAATAACGATATGGAATGGTCGGCCGTGTCACAGCCGACGAGTAATAACATTATTATCCAACAAGAAGGCACCGTCAGAACGAATAATAATAACAACAACATCGACTTATCAACCAACATGACTGACTCCTCGACTCTATCCTCTAGTACATCGTCAACAGCATTCGATTCTAATATGAATGATAATAATAATAATTCATTGTTAAGTCAACAATCGTCAGCAGGATCGTCCTCTGATAATAGTTTACTACCAATGACGACGAATGATCAGTCGACGATGATTACAACATTAGCACGATGCTCGACTAAATCAAGTAACAATAAAGAAAACAACGACGCCGTAAGTAATGGGAAGGTAAGTAAATGTTTGTATAATTCATTACATTAAGAGGTGACGAATCTAACAAGGTTATATTCTCTATACAATACCATCTCATCATTAGCAAAAGAAAAAGAAACGACGAATCAAAGGCAACAGCCGATATATTCCTAATATAGAAGTATTCTTCTATGGACCTGAAGGTGGTAGAGGAATGAAGTTGTATATGAAGATGCTTCGTGATTATGAGTTTGTATTGAGAATGATACCTCGTAGTAAAATCGGCAGTCCTGATGATGTATGTAGAGAATTGAAATACCTTGCCGATTATAGAGGATTGTTTGCTCGTCACTTTCCAGCCGGTGATAGACTAACAAGTGGATATGATCATGTATATACAATGAACAAATTGTTTGAAATGAAAACTTTTGATTTTAGAGCATACTTTGAAGCACTTGGCAAGGCCGGACATGAGATTACAAACTGTTGGGTTGTTCAATATCTATGGAGTGGTAAGCATGATTGGCATAGAGATAAGGGTATTAGAGGGACACATAGATGGATTATGTCGCTGGGGTGCCTAGGAAAGGAGTTCTGGTTGAAGTGTGGAGATGGACAAGTCAAGCACATGCTACGACATGGATCGGTGGTATGCATGAACAAGAAGACATCTGGAATGACAGATGGTACCTTTAAGCATGCAGGCATGGGAGATGCCACAGGATCATTTGCTGTTGTATTTGAGACAAAGTTTGTAGGCTAAATATATCAAATACATGTATTAAAATCTATTCAATTCACATATATTCAATTCCCTTGCTGATGGCCATACTTGTGGAGATCGTATACTGTGGGTCATGGACAACTATGGATACACGGAATCACAAGCATGCAAGCTAGTTGCTGACGAATATCCTTCCATTTGTGGATTATGTCACTCTGAGCATTGTGGATCGTTCCCTCCAGCACCCACTCGCCCTCCTTCAGTATCTTCTCCAATTCAAGTTGACTCAGTAAAAGTGATGAGTTATAACACTGAATACACTGGTTACTGGGACGGAAGGATCGACAACTTTGCAAACCATATCAAGTCTGTAAATGCTGATATAGTTGGATTGCAAGAATGTCAAAATGCAAGAAGCATTGCCAAAAAGTCTGGATACACCCCCTTGGTACTTCTGCAAGTAGCAATGGTAATACGATTTTGTACAACTCGTCTTTTCTTCAAGAGGTTAACAGTGGAATCTTCAATATTCCTCGAGATGTAAGTTCAGTATATGAATATCTTTATCTTATGATCACATTTCTTGTGTCTAATCTATTCCGCCGTGCCTTGTTTACTTTTAGGACTATGCACAACGTACCATCTCATGGGCAAAGTTTCGTTTCATCTCAACTGGCAACGAGTTTTTGTTCTTCAATACACATCTTCCTCATCGACATAATCAAGCCTCGGATCCAAATACTCATTCGATCATTGCGAAGATGCTACTTGATAAGAGGAATGAGCTTGGTTCAGGACCTACGCTAGTCACTGGGGACTGCAATCCTTTTGCATCGGCTGGGGCTAACAATGGCTCCTTTGAAGACAACCTTGCAGCAGGAGGACTTGAACTGGTTCATATGGCTAATGGAAGTACTGGAGGATATGCAGGTCTTGATAAGATCTTTGCATCGGAATCAGATTGGACTTGGTCAAATGCTCGGGATGTTGGAACTGGTAGTAATGATCATCCTGCAATAGCTGCTGATACGTACTTACTTATCAACTAAAACCTTTGCCCATTTGCATGGAAATCGCTTGTGTTTGTCAGTATTGTACAGAGGGGAGGGGATTCTTGAGAGAGAATTGGATACCTAAGTTGAGTAGTGAGGATACTTTTGAGCTGACATTGTTTTGGTTTCACAGGAAGGCTCTTCAATAGCGTAAAAAGATATAAGATGAACATTGATTTAAATATATGTAATAATATCTACTCCTACTCAACCTCAGAAGTATTACATCTGCCTCGGTATCTCAAGCCTCAAAGAAGTATCTTTATAACCTTATTTTGTTGTCACTTTAAATGAACGGGCCATGTTCCTAACGACTGTGTTAGGAACCAAAGCTGAATTCTCCAACTTGCTGCCGTATACTGGTGAGCAAATGCCATTTTCAACAATCCTCTGATCGACCTCGGAATGAGGATTGTGTTTAAGATTCTTCTCGGCTTCACTAATCTTTGCCTTACTCTTCTCAAACCAGTCTTCGATAGATGCACGTTCATACGTGATGCCATCCGAAGCAACGACTGGGTCTTCAGTCATGAGATTAAGACTAATTGGACATACTAGCTCCTCGGGCGGATCCAACGTCTCAGATAGGTTCTTCTTTTGACACTGTGGTAAACTTTGATGTTCCTCGGCAGTTGACTTGGTATCTGAATCGTCATTAAAGTATTCTGATATAGCACGAAGGAATGCCTTACGCTTGAATCCCTTAATTCCAGAGCCTCCTCCATCACCAACCTTCATATCATTGAGATAGTCATCCTCGTTTACCGCTTCTTTTAAGGCTAACATCGAGTCTATATCCTCAGACTTGACGAGCCAAGTATAGAATTCATCCACGCTACCCTTGATACAAGACGCTTGTGACCGCAAGAAAATGAGCAATGGGTCGTTCTCATTCAATGTTGTAAAGTTAGAATATGCTTTTGATGTATTACTTCTATCGTTGAGACTTGATATAGAAGCCTCGGTGATTGTTTCACGAGTCATGCCTTGGCATGAATCAATACCAATCTCAGAAGGTACCTCTTCCTCTTCTTCTTTCACCTGCAGTGTGGTAGGAGGTGATTTGGTGGTAGTGGATGCTTCTTTAGCCAGATTATTGCCATCATTGTTGGTTGTCTCAGGTTGCACTGAAGACTCTGCGGTACTTGGCTCCTGTTGATTCTTTGGCCGGGCTTCAGAGCCATTATCTTTAGATGATGATTCTTGAATCGACACGGTATTGGATGGCAAAGTTGTACTAACATGCTCTGTGCCAACAGCTTCTTTTATGAGTTCAATTGCCTTCCATACACTCCGTTTACTTCCTGACATGTGTATAGGTACATAGTTATCAACAACGGCTGTCGAATCGATCAGTGCTTGATCTAAATCTGATTTGTTTACGATCTCCTGCATCTTTTTTTGTTGTTGAACCTTGAGTTCCTTTGCTTTCGTAGATTTGACATAAATAGTTTTCTTAGTCTTCAGGCATGAGGCATACTCATATGATAGGGCACAAATCCAGCCAAACATGGCAAATACCAAGAACAAAATTATCCAGTATGCATCTTCTGTTTTAGATTGATCCGTGTTGGAGGTAAAAATTGTGTAGTTGGGTATGATATTTGGTTCTGAATATAGCCTCGCAAACTGAGCAGCCTTCTGCTGTACGTAATAACAACAGCTAAGCAGCATTTTGTGATATGAGATAATACAACCGGGGATTACTACCAATATGAACACGGATACCAATATGAGTTTGGGCTGAAGCATGTGATGTACGATATAAACGAATGCATAGGAACCGAGCCCTAGAGCATAATCCTTCCATTTGGGATCGAAAATCCCTGGAAGGAAGTGTATAAATACTGTTAGCGCTGGAGTTGCTAATGCCCAGTACATGAAATCATCGAATGCCCAATCGAGTGCAACATTGAACAAATTTCTGATACTACTTGTTGCAGTTTTACATGTGTTGACAGTCATCGTCATCAAGGATTGACAACTTGCACAAACCGATAACCATATGGTAGAAGTAAATGAACTACTAGTTGACTTCTTTTTCTTGGGTATCCTTAGTGGAGCCGATGATGATATCTTGCTTGACTTCGGCTTAGGAGAAGTGGATGATTGCTTGGGATTAGTGGGAGGCAGTTCAATCTCCTCATCCACATTCTCTGTACCAACAGCTTCTTGAATCAATACAACTGCCTTCTCTACAGCTTCTTCACTCCCTTTTATATGCACAGGTACATATACCTCTCCATTGGAGGCCTTGATCTTGTACATGACTGTGGGCTGACCTGTCTTCCTTTCGATTTGTATATCTTGAGCTCTTGATCTAGTCATAATTCCATTTAGCCTCTTCCCCTGATTAAGCCTCTTTGTGGCGAGGGACTTGACATATATTGTCTTTTTCATCACTGGTTGATGACGACATAATAGAGAAATCTTCTTTGGATTAAGCTTCATTGCTTTCTTCCTTTTCTTACGTTTTGGTACCAGCAACGAGTACACCACATACATGCTTAGCAATATACATACCAAGACAAAAGTAACCCTAAACTTTTCGTCCACTCTTTGTTTAGGAATATCTGATACATATTTTCGAAGAAATTCAGTAACACTCATTAGATGTATATCTGATTTTCTTTCATCATCACCACTTGTATACCATATCATCAACTCTTCCTTACTCAACTCATTATTACGCTCATACTCCATTATCAACTCTCTCTTACTCAAATTATCATCACGCAATTTGTATTCATCAAGCACTCTAATAGCCGTATCAAGTTGGTCATCTCCGTGATTAAATCCAATGACCAAGGTTTGTTTAGTCAATAGTCTTCCGTACTCCCCTCCATCGGAATTACCTTGAAATAACACGACATGCTCATATTGCATCGACTTTCTCATCAAGTCTACAAATAACTTATTATTATAATTTGATTCGGATAATAAGGTAATTGGTCTAGGGTTGGACCATGTTTGACTTTCTTTTGACCATTGAGAGGTAACAGCATCTCCATCTTTTCGGAATATCTTAATCTTTATTGCTTCTCCTTTGATGACGGGTTTGTATGAATACCAATCAGGTAGCTTAGCAATCTCTCTGCGTGATGGTACGTAACGTTCTATCCATTGCTCCTTTACCTTTGTATCTATACCAAGGGTAAGATGCAAATCCTCCTCTTCTAGTTTCTCACGAAGCAATGTCCGCATAGATTTCTCTTCCCCATTGACATTATGTTTTGATAATATGTAATTAACCCTATCATTTCTAGACATAGCAATATATGAAGCATCTTTCAACATATCTATATGACTTTTGTATAAAAGCTGAAGTTGTTCATGACCCTCAAAAAATTCATCAACAATATCTGCTATCAGAAATTTTGTTATAGCTACATCATCAGATTTATCCAAGCTTTTTGTCCAGACACGACACATTGGTGCAGTTAGAACTAATTGTTCCCGTGTAGGGTTAGGTTTATGTTGATATCCAATCTTCTTGCATATATCAATCAATACTTCGTCCTTTAAATCTTCATACGTACATATTGGAAGCTTGATATCCTCAGCTTTATTGCACTTTATAGACGGAACATATGCTTGAGCAACTATCAACTCATTCAAAAGCACTGTCTGCATACCTAGTCTGAGCATCTCATCATGGATATTATCTTGAGCTTCCTTAAATGGAAAGCAAAAAGTTCTTGCAATTCGAACGATTTGATCTCGGGTAGGGTTAGGTTTATGGTGGAAGTCAATCCTCTCACAGATATCTATCAATACGCTATCACTCAAATCTTCAAATCTACACAAAGTATTATCAAGATCTTCTATTCTTTCACACCATGTAGTTCTTGCTGATGCATTGCAACATAATATGAAGTTGCAAATGACAACAAGTACCAAAATATAAGGCGGTTTTCTTAATCTTCTCATGGCGGCGGCGGCGGTATCAGTAATGCACTCGATATATAAGTTATGTATAATAATCAATAGCCCAAGACAATATGTACTGCTCGGATGGTAGAGGGAGGGAGTGAGGAGGGAGTGTATAAACCAATTACCAATTGCAACTTGCAACTCTCAACTCCAATTCAAATTTGTGTAGTTGGTTACGATAGCAGATACTCCAAGCAGTATGTATTCATTCTAGATATGATCCTAATCAATACAATAACCTGGATATATTATTGCGCTTTTAGATGGGAGATAGATATGCCGTCCAATGCTGATAATATTGCAGCACTGAGACGAGAAGAAGTATTGTATCAAAGAGAGTTGGATTAGGATACCGTTTGGGGGTATCCTATTTTTCTCCCGGGCGCCCCACCCTAGCTCGCCTCCACCAATTTTGATGATCTGTAGTAGTACGTGTTGTCATTGCTCTCATACGATAGGAAGCGGCTCCAATCCCAAATAAGTAGTATCGTATCGTTAGTATAGTATAGTTATATCCTGTAAATTTATAGCAGTGAAGCCAGCGCAGAGCTATAAAAAATAGGCCATCAATAATATCATTGCAACAAATTGAACACATTTGTGCACATATATAACAATATACCACAACCATGCCATCCCAAGAAGAACAAGAGGAGACTCAAATCGAGATCTTCAAGGTCAAGAAACTAATTAAGAATCTACAAGCAGCAAAAGGTAACGGCACGTCCATGATATCACTAATCATCCCCCCGGGCACACAAATATCCCAAATTGCTAAAATGTTACGTGACGAATATGGCACAGCCTCCAACATTAAATCACGTGTCAATCGTCTATCTGTTTTGGGTGCTATTACCTCCACCGAACAACGATTAAAATTATATAACAAATGTCCTAAAAATGGATTAGTTATGTATTGCGGTACAGTAATCACCGACGAAGGCAAGGAAAAGAAAGTGAATATTGATTTTGAACCATTCAAACCAATCAACACATCGTTATACTTATGTGATAACAAATTCCATACAGAAGATTTAAATGAATTACTAATGGATGATGAGGCATTTGGTTTCATTGTTATGGATGGTAATGGTAGCTTGTATGGGACTGTGCAGGGTAGTGCTCGTGAGGTGTTACATAAGTTTTCGGTGGATTTGCCAAAGAAGCACGGTAGGGGTGGTCAATCTGCATTACGTTTTGCACGGTTACGTCTTGAGAAGCGACATAATTATGTACGTAAGGTTGCCGAAATGGCAACACAGCTCTTCGTACCGGACGGACAGAAACCAAACATCCAGGGATTAATATTGGCAGGTTCTGCCGACTTTAAATCAGAATTGATGCGGTCCGATCTGTTCGATTTACGTTTATCTAAAATTGTTATTAAAATGGTAGACGTGAGTTATGGTGGATTACAGGGATTCAATCAGGCAATTGAATACTCAGCAGATACATTAGGTGAAGTGAAGTTAATGAAGGAGAAGAAATTATTACAAAAGTATATGGATGAAATCTCACAGGATACAGGGAAGTATTGTTTCATGGTCGAGGATACATTAACGGCATTAGACTTGGGTGCAATTGAACATTTAATCATTTGGGAAAATCTTGAAATGAATCGTTATGTCTTACGTAACACGTCCACGTCTAAGGAACTCGTCGTCTATTTAAACCCCGAACAGGAAAAGAATGAAAGTTTCTTCCATGATCCAGAAAGTGGTGTTGAGTTAGAAGTTATTGAAAAGGAGGCAATGACTGAATGGATTGCTAATAATTATAAGAATTATGGATGTAATTTGGAATTTGTTACTGATAGGAGTGGTGAGGGTACGCAGTTTGTTAAAGGGTTTGGTGGTATTGGTGGTATCTTGCGTTGGAAGGTTGATTTTGTTCAATTGAATGAATATGAGGAAGCTGCCGCGGCGGATGCTGATGGTGATGATAGTGATAGTGATGAGGGTGGTGGAGATGATGATGATTATGGTTTTGATGATGGCGATTTTGGCTTCTAAGTTTGATTGATTGATTGATGAATTTGAGCCTGTCTTATACTTGCTACCTACCTATAATCTTGTCTGTGTGCTGTTTGAAGAATGAATGAGAATAAAAAGTAAAACCAATTGTGAAGTATGTACATATGATGCATGTATGTGTCTTTAAGGTTATGGTCTACCCCTGCTCTCCCCAAATGATGTACTACTGAAGTTGCGCTAGCACATATCATTGGGATCCAGCTCAAACGGACCGAACAAAAGCATGATTCTATATGTCACGACAATCATAGCAAAGCTTCCAACAACATCCTGCACTGCCGTCTCCAATGGGCCTCCCCATTTGCCTACGAATTGCAATTATGTGTATAAGATATGAACAAAAAATCAGTATGAATGATCAGGAGAACATCGGCAGCATAAGACACCGAATAAAGACTTACCACTATCCCGTTGGAATATAAATGTGAAAAGCAATGGTGCCAGAGTTCCAGTGCAGCCGGCAGTAATTATACCAATGAACTGAGCAACAAAGATTGACAAGGCGAAGGGGAAGGAATATGTCATGTAAAAGCTCATGGAAGCTAGCACAGTCCCTATTGCTACCCCAAGATATAAAGCCGCTATAATCTCTTTCCCCAACCATGTCATATAGTTATCTATTCGAACTTGTGAATGACTTATAGCACGTGTGGTCAAGGTTGACGCCTGTAATCCCACATTGCCTGCTATTGCCGAAATCAATGGCAGTAAAGAAATTAAAGTTGTATACTTCCTCCGTCCAATCAAACCACATAATCTATCACTACCACCACTAATCAAAAATAATGTTGGCAATTCAAATACTAACGTAACTATCAGTGCAAATGATCGTTCGGGGAAGGCACGTTGCAATGCTGAATGACTTCTATATTCCTCCGCTTCCTTGGAGATTGACAATCTTGTCTCGGTACCCTCACTTCTGATATCACTGAATACAGACTCAGCTATTGAATGTAAATCATCACCATTTCGTATTGATGCTACTGATCTTCTCATTTGGTATGACCCCCAACTACTTGTCCTGCTTTTGTCTCTCCCCCCATTCAATGTAGGACTACTAATCCCATGTTCTCTTCCACAATCGTCATTGAGATCTAGGGACGCTCGTTTCTTTACTACTTCTTCTGCACTTGGTCTGTCCCAAGCTTTTGATTTATCAACTATATTACCATCTAATTTAATTGTTAGGGGTACACCCATCTCCTCATCAAAACCATGGCTTATATTAGTTGATTTAGGAGTTATTTGTCTTGTTCTCTTCTCCCGCCGACCGGAACGAGGTTGGGTATCCTCTTGTGTATCAGATTTCACTTCTACATGACTTATACCACCGTAATCTATATGTCTATTATTATTACTACTCATGGTATTTTAATGAAGAAGCAATGACTGCCAGCCGCCGCTGCAAATGCAAGATAGGGGGAGAGTGTTTTGGGGAGGCATAAAATTTAGCTCAAGGATACCGCATCTTTGTGAGTAAAAAAAGTAAATGAAATTAACTATCTTATTACCACCGGCCTAGATTTACTTAGTATAAAAACCATGGCGTCATCTACCCCCGAGAATGAAGATCCTCTACTCAATCCAGGAGAAAAACAACGACCGCCTACGATATGTGAGCAATTATGCGGCTGTTTGGTAAGTTTCTCTATATTTATTGAAAAAAAGTGCATATAATGTCTCTCTTCCTTCTCATCTCTTGCAATACATTATATCCTCTCTCTGTACATATCAATTAATAATAGTGTTGTTTAGCACTTATACCTGTGGCGTGTTTAAGTTTATGCTGCTGCCTAGGAGTGTCTGCGGCAGATAATGCAGTTAATAAAGCGCAAGGAAAACGCTGGGATCGCACACAGGAAAGTCCACGTTAGTATTGTTTTATCTTATGAATTCATATGTTCAATATGAAGTCTTTGAGATCTGAGTGCTTCATTTGGCCTTTATGTATCTTCATTTGATTGTTTTTTGCGAGCCGTATGCACTAACTTGAGTTACTTTTGTCTCTCTTCATCTTCATAAATTGTGAAACGCGCATCTTCCAGAACAAGTGGATTGTTGATAAATTAGACGAAGAAGCTGAGGAAATCTCAAAACTACCAAAGGATGATGATGATATATTAAAACAATCTAAAGATGAGGAAGAAAAGCCAGCTGCTACTGGAGAAGGTGGACGAAAAGTTAATGACACCGAATACTATGATGTATTAGGAGTTTCAACTGATGCTACTCCCTCAAAGATTAAGAAGGCATACTATGTAGCAGCTCGTAAATGGCATCCAGACAGAAACAAATCAGATGAGGCAAAGGTTAAGTTTCAAGGTAAGCAGAACTTATTTGTTCTCTATGGTCACAGACCAACCTTTGATTTGGGGTTCAGATTGTGAAACCAAGATATGTATATGTGATGGTATGGTTGTGGTTGAGTTGGACTGTGCATATATGATATGGTTTTGCACTTTTACAAGGGAATGCCAACAAGTACTAACCCCCCATACCTTCCTCTATCTTGGATATGCTTGTGACATTGTGTGGAATTAACTTCTGATCCCCCTAGCCATTGGCGAAGCATATCAGGTGTTAGGTGATGAAAAGTTACGTAAGATATATGATCGGGATGGAAAGGATGGGTTGAGTGGAGATAAGACCGAGGCCGCAATGGAACAACTCGATCCTTCTTTAATCTTTACATTCTTATTCGGTAACGACAGATTCGATGATATTGTTGGTAGGTTACAATTGGTTACACAGACAATGATGGGAGGATCGGAAGACCCCCCAGAGTTCATTAGACAACAAACGATGGAGTTGGAAAGACGTCGCGTTATTCGCCTTGCGGTTTCACTTCGTAGTAGAATCCAATCATATGTTGATGGAGATAAGGAGGGTGCCAAGGCCAAGTGGACAGCAGAGGGTAAAGAATTGGTAGAAGTACGATATGGTGAACAAATCTTAAATACTGTGGGTACAATGTACAAGCTAGTTGCTACGGAAGTTATCGGTTCATGGAGTGAGGGCATGGGTGCCAAGGTAAAGGCAGCAGATATGAAAATGGATGCAGCCAAGGAGGCGATGAATGCCCAACAGACTGCTCAACGGGGTACATCCGAAGAGGATCCCCTGCCTCATATGATTACTGTAATGTGGAATATGACCGTGATTGATATCACGGGTACTATCCGGGAGGTTGTTATGAAGGTTACCAAAGATCAGACTGCGTCTGATGAAACACGTAAGAAGAGAGCCGAGGCTATTATGGAACTGGGCAAAATCTGGGAAAGTCAGAAGTCAGCTTTACCAACTGCAATGCAGAAGAGTGTTCGTAATATGTATGCATCTGCCACCGCTGCGGCCATGGACGCTCATTTAAACAAAGCAAGGAAAGAAGAGGAAGGAAATGATGTTGTCTAAGTTATTTGTCAATTATCTGTTATACGTTCTAATCTGTGGTGGTCTAGAGTGTGAAGAGTAAAGTAATTTCATCAACTAATCTTATCAGTCGTCTACCTAATAATGTGTGACTGGTCCTCGTTCATAAAGACTACCATCAATGTAATGGATATAATGCGCCTGATAAAGCTGTACATCAGATCTCAAGTCAACAATGGAACTGTGAAGACCCCCTTTTTCTATCTCAATTTCCTTTACACCCTTCTCAACTGCATACTTTATACCTCTAATAGTGAGTTCATGTCCAATGTTTATATTATACAATCCAATTTGTTTTAGAAAGATACCTGAACCACCAGATTCCTTCTCTTGTGCATCTATAAGGGCAATCAAGCCATCATCACTTAGCCAATATATTGCCCTATTAGGCCAGTAATTTCGTAGCACTTCTAACCGTGGTAAATAACGGGATATAATATCTACTGCCCTGGTATCAAGTCGTCTATTATCTGATATATTTAGAGTTGTAATGCTCGTATTAGCACTAAGTACCAACTGAAGACCACGAGTCGTAATGTTTGAACCGACCATTGAGAACGATTTCAGATGTTTACAATGTTGAGCAATAGGAATGAGGCTGTTGCAAGAAAGCTTTGTTTCCACATCAGTATGTTCATCATAAGCCACACAGCTCACGAGCTCAAGACGAACTAAGTTCTCACCCACAATAGGCATGATTGCCTCAATATGAGCATCAGTCATCCATAAAGGTCCACAAATTGATAAAGAAGTCAATGGTTTCTGCAAATTAGCGCAGAACTGCCTCAACTGGAGGGGACTAATTTCTCTAATTCCTTCTTTGAAGCATTTACATAGACAAAGCTTATGGAGAGCCGGTAGTGCATCTGGCATAAGTCGAAGTGTCTCTGCATTGATCAAATCATACCCAAAAACGTCATCAGATTGTAATTCAATATCTAACCATTCAAGCTTCGGAAAAGATGCTTGTGTAGTGATCAGATTTTGAAGTAAAACTCTAATATCGTTACACTCCGCTCATATGATGATTCCTCAATCTCTTGTTTTCGAAGAACAGCTTCATGATTAACATGAAATTCCTTCAAATATTGACGTTTCCAACTAAAGTCATGTAGAGATTGAAGAAATGCTACCCGAACATCGGAAAACTCACTATCAATTAGCGTGCCCACACACTTCTCAGCAATATCATTAATATTAATGGGGAAATACCTTTCAAAGTCTTTTAATACTATTCGAGTTGGTGCATATGTTTTAGCAAATCGTCGAAAGGATTTGCAAGTTTGACTAAGCATACCGATCCATTCCCATACTTGACATTCTTTACGTGGCATACTGTACGATATTATGTTGTCTAGGGCTTCATCTGGTAACAAGAGAAGGTTAATGTTTGTGTCTGTGTTTGATTTTGTAATCATTTCTGAACCGCTGATACTGGTATCGTTAGATTCACATCTCGATCGTTTATGTGCAGGTTGCTGTAATGAAGACATAATTTATCTATAATATGCACTGAATACTCTAGTCCTTTATTATCAGCTTAGTGCGGTACCAAACCCCCAAACTTTGTTAACACAAATTTTAAGTGAGTGACAAATTTTGCTTGTTTGGTATCTACTAAACTAAATATAATATAAACACCGGAGCTTGATGAAAACTAGCACTAATGACCGTGGTATAATAAGCACTTGAAACTGCAATATACTACTTGCAATTGACAACACAACTCTACATGATGCAATACCAAATAATAAATTATTTGCTATCTGTTATTTGGGTGTTTGATCGCTAAAATAGGGAGAGTCCCACATTGCCTTGCTCCTCTTACTCTCCTACTCTTAATCGCCGCCGCTATCATGTTGCAGGGGAAGAAGATTATACTCGTATTAGTTGCATATATATGCCTGCTATCCTCATTGGTAGTTGGATTTGTCCGGGATTTGTAAACAATCACTACACACATCAAACATCATCGTCTCATCCTTATATATCACGTCGTCAACATATATCACTCTTTGCAAAGAAGAATAAGAAGAAACCAAAACGAGCTGCTCAAACTACCAAGGGATTTGGTGCACCACCGCCGAAGTTAGAGGATGTATTTGATACTTTCAAATCACGTCTGCGTGGACTGGCTCTCGTTCATAAAGACTACCATCAATATAATGATCATAATGCGCCTGGTAAAACTGAACAGCAGAGCCCAAGTCAACAATTGACTTGTAGAGATCTTTCTTGTTTATCTCAATTTCCTTTACACCCTTTTCAATTGCATACTTTATCCCTCTAATAGTAAGCTGTTGTTCACCAGCATCCGCCCATAAACCAATTTGTTTTAGAAAGATACCTGAACCACCAGATTCCCTCTCTTGTGCATCTACAAGGGCAATCAAGCTGTCGTCACTTAGCCAATCTGTTGCCGCGTTAGGCCAGTAATTTCGTAGCACTTCTAACCTTGGCAAGTATTTAGATATAATATCTACTGCCCTGCTATTAAGTTGATGACTGTCTGATAGATTTAGAGTTGTAATACTCGTGTTTTCCCGTAGTATCATATCAAGACCACCAGTCGTAATGTTTGAACCGACCATTGAGAACGATTTCAGATGTTTACAATGTTGAGCAATAGGAATGAGGCTGTTATCAGAAAGCAATGTTTCCTCTTCAAGTGTATGTCCATCATAAGCAACACAGTCAACAAGTTCAAGACGAACTAAGTTCTCCCCAATAATGGGCATGATTGCCTCAATATGAGCATCCGTCATCCAATGCGGTCCACTTAGTGATAATGAAGTCAAAGGTGTATGCAAACTATTGAAGAACCGCTTCAACCTGCAGGGGCTAATTTCTCTAATTCCACTTTTGAAACATTGGCTAAGACAAAGCTTATGGAGAGATGGTAATGCATCTGGCATACGTTGGAAGGTCTGCGCATCAATCAAATTAAAAGTAAAAACTTCAGACGATTGTAATTCAATATCAAGCCATTCAAGCTTCGGAAATGATGTCTGTGTCGTAAGTAGAGTTTGAAGTAAAACTCTAATATCATTACACTCCATTATTCCTCGTGCTTTCACTCGCCATCGAAGAAGAATAGACTCAGGATCCACATGCAACTCCTTTAAATGTTGACGTTTCCAACTGCAATCACGAAGGGAACTCAGAAATCCTACACGAGCATCGACAGATCTATCACTACCACTGATTGGGCAATAAATTTTAAAGTCTTTCAATACTATCCGAGTTGGTGCATATGTTTGTGCAAATCGTCGAAAGGATTTGCAAGTTTGACTAAGTATACCTATACCTTCCCATACCTGACATTCTTTTCGCGGCATACTATATGATATAATATTGCTGAGAGCTTCATCTGGTAATGAGAGTAGATTATTATTTGTGTTCGATGTATTGCAGATATTTTCTGCATTACTGACATTGTTAGATTCACATCTCGGACGCTTTTGTGCAGGTTGCTGTAACGATGACATAATATATAACCCCCGAACAAGTAATTTAGCTCTTTATTGTCAGCTTATTATGGTACCAAACCAATATTATCAATCACAACAACTAAACTCTGTATTGTAGAAATGGAGATAAGAGTTGATATTTTTTGTTCGTGTGTGATGTTTATATATTACCGCCGGAGCTCCAATACAACTACCAATTGACGCGGAATATTAAATACTTATAACTGCAATATATTACTTGCAATTGACAACACTAATAACACTATTTAGATCCCAACAACCTACCTAACTGCAATGTTTGCTCTATCGGGCAGTTTAATCGCAAAATAAACTCTCAGGGTGCTCGTATTTTGACGACTCTTCTTGCTGCTATTAAACGCTATTAAACGCCTATCATGTTGCAAGGGAAGAATATCATACTCGTATTGGTTGCATATATATGTCTGCTATCTTCATTGGTGGTAGGATTTGTCACAGGATTTGCAAACAATCAACCATCATCAACCTACACACATCAAACATCATTATCACATACATCACTCTTTGCAAAGAAGAGTAAGAAGAAACCAAAACGAGCAGCTCAAACTACCAAAGGATTTGGTGCTCCTCCACCAAAGTTAGAGGATGTACTTGCTACATTCAAATCACGTCTACCAGAGAATGCAGGTGAGAATTTATTTTTGCTCTTATCTTATGTCTCTATAAAATTGCAACTCAATACCAATCATATATGATACATCCATCACACTTAGACGAACAGCCATGTGCATGCGGATCTGGCAAAGTATATGGTGATTGTTGTGGACCATTTCATAGCGGTGAAAAGAGTTGTTTAACGATGACGGATGTACTACGATCCAGATATACTGCATTTTCCTACAGAAACATCAAGTATGTACTGTCCACAACAAATGAAATATGTCGAGACTATCGTGAGGATAAGGTTGCATGGGCTAAAGATTTAGATAAAGGTGGGATGTTTGATAGTTTTGAGTTTGTCAAGTTACAAGCCGGTGAAGAGGAGATGAGTGAAGATAATAAAAATGAAGGGTATGTCGAGTTTAAGGTAACGTTGAGAGCTAAGGAAGATAAGAATGACAAGGTTGCTGGCCAAGAGACGGTGATTAGTGAAAGGTCGAGATTTCTACGTAATCCCGAAGATGGTAGTTGGAGTTATGCAAGTGGAGATGTTAGATCAGATGTTGTTGGACTAGAGGATACCCAGCTCAATGCTTAATGAATGGGAAGCTCAATCTTAATCTAGTGTGGGAGAAGGTCAATGGTGGAGCATGCAGAAGAAAATAAGGCCGTCGATATACACTCAAGCATCTTTACAGTTAGTTCCAAGAAAGTTCATCTAAAAGCTATTGTTTAGCCATCCATACACATGATAATGTATCATCAAACTAAGAACAAAAATTAGAACCCATGACCGCCCATGATTGATTTACATGAACCTTAGACCCGCACAGCTATATGAACCCAATCACATTATTCAATTATCAAATTATATAAGGCAACAACACGATGATGAACGATAACAACAATGGAGAAGAGCCATCGGTAGATGCCAACGGAAGCATGTCATATATAGACCGCCTTGTACATGAATTGGATAATGACAGTAGTGATAATGAAGGTATCAATCCCGACAACTTTGGTGTAGGCGGGGATGATACAGGTAGAGACATTGATAGTGATGATGAAGATGACTGGAGCTACCCCGAAGAAGAGGAATCAACAGATGATGAATTCGAATATGACTCAGACGAAGATGATATTAAGCTAGAACGGCAGTCGCCTGACGATATTGCTCGCTTCACAGAATTCTGGTACGAGGATCATCCTAAACCAATTGTAAGTAAAGAAAGCAAAGAACTTCTATTGTGGAGATTAGATAAGGATGAAAGTTTCAGTGATTGGACGATCCAAATATCATCCATTACCAACAACGAAGAGAGCATTAAGAAGACATATCATGTGCACAAAACAACATTAGGACTCGGACCGAAGAAAAGCGGCTACTTTGAAGCTCTACTCAAATCTGGCCAATTTGATGAATCATCCAATAGTACAAGTATGGTGGAGCTACCAGAGGAGATTGCAAAGCACTTTGATGTGTTTCTTGATTATATGTATACACCGCTGCACGAATGTGCTTATCTCATCAATAGAGACAATCGTGGTGCCCTACAATACTTGTCAAATTACTTCCTTGTTGCCAAGCTTAAAGAGGATATATATGCATTCATTGAAAAGGATATGAACAAACTTGATCATATGGAAGAGTATCTAACTGAGTTTGGAGGAGCTGAAGATGAGGAGACAAGAGAGATGCTTTCATTAGTAGCTAGAGCCTGTGCTTCCAACATACTTCACATCAGACGAGAATCAAGGCTGCTTTATTCGTTGACTCCAGCAATGTTTTTACATATTATAAGTTTGGTTAGGGTCAGCAAAGGTACCCAAAAGTTACCTGATGAGGATAAGAGCAAGATTTGTAAGCTGTCTGTTGATTATTTCAGGCACCACCGTACCAACCTTGATGCGAATTATTTTGTTGCACTGACAAGTGATCTGTACTTCCCAGATGACATTATCTATGCGGGAGATGTGGCATACCGCGTACTGTTAATCATTGAGCTCATGGGATGGGAAGTAGAAACTATTACCGAAGGTATCAAGAGTGCTTGTGATGTTTTGCTTTCCAGATACCTGAGACGCAAAGTTGATCGTGGTGATATTTCCGATATGGTAGACGATCTCCCAAAAACTTCAGTATCATACACACTTGTAGATGCATTAACACTTGACTCAAAGAAGGGCTTTAATAGAGTAAGACGAGTGAAAACTTTCAACAATGTATCTTGCCAGCTTAAGTCATTACGTTTTGGTCGACCGCTGGAAACTATCTTCGAAGTATCATTCACATCAATTGATACAATCGATCACATTCGATACCTTATTAGTCGCCATTTGAATATGTTGGGCCACATGGATAAAGTATTGATATGGAATGACAACAAGTATCTTCACGGGCCCCAACTAGTTTGGGATAGTCACATTTCATCAAATACGGTATTATATATTTATTAGTTTTTTAGTTTTAGTTTTTAGTTTTTATGTTATTTTTTGTCTTGTGAGTGGGTTAACGGAGATCCGCTCTAAGGATCAATACACACTGTGCCTTCACCTCACTCGCCGCAGAAGCTCATGGATCGACCTATGGCCGCCTGCCCCCGAAGGGGGCGGCGGGATCTCCAAGAACTGCTGGCCTCGCTGGCCTCCCCAGAGCCAATCACTTATTGGTTATCCATGAATTGACTAGACATGACCGGGGAGTAAAAAAATCACAGCAAAGGCTTAGGCTTTCTCATTTCGGCTCCCATGCTCTCATTCACAAGCAAGTTCCTCCAATACCTCCCGTTCTCCTATTTAAGGCACTAGCCGCTAGCTCTGGCACCGATCCGAACCCTGATATCCTGCTCTGACACCAATCTGGGATATCAGGTGCAAGCTCTTACCAGTTGTCAGCCTTAAGCCAAGAGTAAATACTTTGTCCAGACGGACACTATTTCTTTACTTTTGACAGTTGACGCATGGCTCAAGCAGGGGAAAGGCAGGCTGGATAGTAGGAAAGGTATCTTCATCGGACAGAAGGATAAGGGGGGTTCCATAAAGGGCGATTAACCCTCTACAGATGAGCTCCATTGCCAGATGCAACAGGGGAGCGGTCTCAAATCTCCCAACCCCCCGCCAGGCGCGTACATCGTAACTCTCCAGACGGTATGTCATTGATGTACAACCATTTCATCATAGTCGGGACTAATCAGCCTAGTGGGCTTGACTTTTCTTTCGACTAGCATTTTGATATATATTATCTAGACTACTGAGTTCCTCAAGTATACTTCACCGTAGACATTTAAGGACTATGTCCGCTAACTCTGGCACCAATCCGAGGATTGGTAGGCTTCTACTAAGTGAAAGTTCCTGTTTGTAGAACTCAAACGTCATTGGCATACTCCTAGGGGTTGCCAAAGACGACTCATCCGTTTGTATGTTTAAAGGGTATAAGATATATAGGTTTCATATGATTGGATTTCAGTGTTGCTTCTTCATTATTGTTGTTCATGCCAGTGTTTGTTTGCTTCATTTCTTATTTGTCTTTCATTGTTGCTTTGCCATTCATTTCATTTCGTTTGTTGGTTTCTTCTTACTTGTCAAAAGTGTTTCTTTTCATTACTCTGCGTATTGATTTACTGTGTTTCATTATTCTTTTCGTTACTCTGAGTATTGATTTACTGTGTTTCATGTTTCTTTTCATTACTCTGTGTATTGATTTGTGTTTCAATTCTATTGTATACTGCATTACTTTGTGTTTGATTTGTGTTTCGTGCTCATTCTGTTGCATATTTCAGATGTTTCATTCAATTCATATGTGTTGCTTCGTTTCATTTCACATGGTGTTTCTTTTCTGTTGGCTTGTAGTTTGTTTGTGTGTGTTTATTTCGTTTGCTTACATATTCATTACTGTGTTTCGTATTCATTCTACTGCATATCCATATCAGATGTTTCATATTCAATTCATGTGACATGTGTGATATTCTTTTTCATTTCATATTTCGTTGCAACTTGATATTCAATGTGATGCCTATTTGTAAATTGATGCCTGCCGGCAACCTAACCCCTAACCTGCACGTGAGTGGAGGAGGGGAGGTTGTTATTCCTATGCAGCGTGTAGACGATCCATACATCAATTAAATAATTTGATTGTTGTATCATTGATTGATTGATTGATTGAATGATTGTCGAGTAAAGCTCGGAAAGAACACAAAGAAGGTAAGTAGCAACTGTTATTGAATAACAACGTGATGCATCAAACAGTAATATACTATACGTTTCATTGCATTTTGTACTATCTCTCGAAGACTTGTTATCATTGCATCATTACGAATTACGATTTTGCTGTAGTTGATATTAGATGATATCAATTCGGCACTCGAAGAAGAAATGAAGGTTAGCAGCAGTTAGATATGTGATGTTTCAAGCAAGGTGAGTAAGAAAGAAGCTCTCGGGTGTTATCATCGTCCACAAAGCACCACCAACAATTAATACACAAAGGTCAACACATCAATTCGAAAAAACCAAGAATCTTCATTTCTCCGTCAATTTCGCTCCAATCAAAACAGGAGAAGATGCAGCGGTGATCGTACGATTATTCTAGAGCGTTCTGAACTATAATTACTAATGTTTATCGTTTCCATTGCCATTTAATTATCCATTATTGATTTATCGTTATTGATTTTCACTTTCGAAAAAAACGGTATTATATATTTATTATAAATATAATGACGACTTCAATGACGATGAAGAAGGAGGAGGTGATGATGAAGAAGATAGTGAAAACGAGGATGAGCAGGCCTAATACCCTGATCTATCTCACCTTGTCGGAAAGATCCTATATTATGTCGGATCAATGTAGAGAGTGACTGTCTAGTTGCAGTAGCTATTTAACACATTATTTGCTACTGCATCTATCTTTCCCTTTACCAACTACTAACTACCCCCCTTAACGATGAGCAAGCTTACCATCAAGGCCGGACATTGCCTTCTTCTTTCCATCAGGAATCATGAACAACATTAATGGCTTACTTTCATTCACATATGGCCTATCCACCCTGTAGAATCCCCTCCTTTCCAACTGAATGATATCATTCTCCTTTAAAGTTTTCAAACCGGCATCTCCAATCACTTCAGTCTCGGCTTGAGTGTCTGGATTGATAAAGTCCTCAAATTTATCATCCTCTTCAAGCTTCTCCTTGATGATGAGATTGTCAAACTCAGAGAGAACAACAGGTATGTTCTCTTGAACGTCAGCAAGCCAAGAGATCTTCCGCTTGGCCGCTTTGATATCTCCATCGGGAACGAATACTCCCTCAAGTCCTCCCTCAACCTTGGTAAGCTGGACGATGCCTGGAAGATTATGAGTTAGGAGTAGGACAATTAGTTAGATTGAACAAGGAGATACCACAAACAGAATACAATTGTACATTTCAACTTACCCCAACGAGTCAACACAATGTTCTCTCCCACTTCCATACCCTCGGTATCTACCTTTTCTAGCAATACCGTCTTGCTAAGACGAACCAATCGCTTACCAAAGCTAGGATCCTTAGGCAAGTAGTCAGTGCTTAGATACTCAACCCCATCACTGGCGTTGGTGACTGTTAATGCCACATGATCAGCCTTATCAATGGCCATGAAACGTTTGGCACGTTTATCAATCTCCTTCTTATTCTCAGCCCAGAACTTGCCCCATTCCATGTTAACGATACGACGACTAGCACCCTGTGAGCACATGAATCGTTTCAAGGCATCAACGTCGATACCACGACGGCTCACACCACGAATAGTGGGGAAGCGAGGGTCATCCCAGCCCGTGACACGGCCTTCATCAACAAACCATGTTAGCTTACGCTTACTCATTACAGTATACATGAAGTTCATACGAGCAAAGGTTTGGATACGGACACGACGAAGTCCCAATGCTTTTTGAACCCACATGAATTGGGCATTCCTGTTGGAAGAAGAAGAAGAAGAAGAAGAAGAAGAAGAAGACAAAGTGTGAGAATTAGAGAGATGAGTACAAAGTAAAGGCATAGACCTATGTGATAATATCACTTACCTGTCATCATACTCGGTAGTACGAAGAGCATGTGTCACACCCTCAATACTATCAACAATGGGACATGCCAAATCATATGTAGGGTATGCCTTGTATTTGGTACCACTCCTATGATGAGGGGTAGTATTCTGACGATACAGCACTGGATCTCTCATGGTACCATTATCGGAAGTCATATCAATCTTGGCTCGAAGACACCAAGCCTTCCCCTCTTCCTTGCCAGAACACATTAAATTAAAGTGCTCTAAAGCCTCGGCAGGAGATTGGTCACGATGCTTGGAGTTCTGACGATCCATACGTTCCTTCTGCATTTGTTCTTGAGGAGTATCATCCATGAAGGCAAGTCCATTCTCAATCATCCACAGCGCATACTGTTTGATCGTTTCAAAGTAGTCGGACGTGAAGGTGACAACATCGGGCTTGACACCAATCTTTCCCAAATCTTCAATGATGCTTGTTTGGTACTCATCCTTCTCCTTACTAGGATTGGTATCATCAAACCTAACAATCAAACGTCCATTGTATCGACGAGCATAATAGTTGTTTAATAATACCGCCTTGGCATGACCAACATGCAAATAACCCGATGGCTCGGGAGGGAATCGGGTAGTAACACAGCCAGGAAGAGCACCCTCCAAATAAGCCATTCCTGGAACCAATGGTTCCATAGTAGCACCATTCTCAAGTGTAACCTCTTCGTTTTTGGCAACACCCATAGCCAACTGAGTAGCCTCCCTCACGGCAGGATGATGCGAAATCATATCCATCCAACGTAATGTAGGACAACCACTGGGCAAGATACTAGTAAGTTCAGCCTTGGCATCATCTGATGTTGGGAAGCCTAATGAAGCAAATAATGCAATATCTGCCAATGTTAAGGAATGTCCTAAAACATAGGTACCCGTAACCAGTATAGCATCAAGTGTACGTTGAATTGCCAATGCCCTCCTAGCTAATCCAAATTTACTTATTGATGATGCGTAATCAACCCATTGATCCATAATTGCAATTTCCTCATCACTACTTCCACCCAATAATGCCATACCACCAGTATTAGTTTTAGCAATAAAACGTGCCATTGCTAAATCACCACTAACCTCACCATTACCCGATGGTAATCCCAATGCACACCCGTTTCGCATATGATCACTAACTAATTCATAATCAACAATGGAGTTTGTTAAGATTGCGGTAGTTAATGCTACTACTGGACGATTTGATAATGATACGTTTGGATTGAAGGATAGTTGATTTGGTTTAAGTTTCGATTTAGTTAGTTGACGAGTTGGAATAATCTTCTTTTTAGGTGCTGCTGCTTGGGTTGTAGGCTTAGCACCTCCACCGCCGGCTGGAGCACCACCACTAGCAGCAGCAGCCTTCATTGCCATCTTCTTTGCCTTGGCTTCAGCTTTTTTGGCAGCCTTCTTTGCAGCGTTGGCTATAAGTTATGGATATGCATATGCATGTGAGCTATATTATTATGAGAGACATATCATGTGTTATATTCAATTTTATATTCTCACCTTCATTCTGACCACCGGCAGCTCCACCACCACCACCACCACCGGCGGCAGCCTTTGCAGCAGCTTCCTTGGCCTTCTTCTCCTTTTCAGCCTTCTTCTTTTGACTAATATGTAGTAACAAGTAAGTTTGTGTTAGTTTTAGTACATCAATTAACATATCAAAAAAAGAGAGTAATTATACCCTTACCTTTTAGTCATCGGTTCCTCCCATGGTTTGCCATCAACACCCACGCCACCATTATTCTTAGCATAGGTACGTTTAGCATCTAATAATGATGCCACTGCTGAGGATATAGCATCCTTATCAGGTTCAGATGAGGATTTTAATTGTTTAATTGATTCACCTAATGTTGTAATTGTTGTTGCAAGAGCAGCGAGATCGACTGCTGGTGTTGCCACCGCGTTTCCTTCGGATGACATGATGGTAATTGAGATACGATATCCGGCGTTCAATAGTAATAGACGCTGTAAGAGAATAACAGCAAAGAAGAGCACAACAATACTTAGCAAACTTGTGGCTGCACGCAAATTGCAATTGCGCAACTCTCATAAATCATAAGACCACCAACAATTGAATGAAGGAAATGCTCACACGTGGAGATGCTAAATATATTCTCCTCCCCTTGAACTTACCGCGGCGGCCGGGCCATCAATCATTTGATATACTCATATAAGCATTCTCGTTAACTCGGTTATTATCTGTTATTATGTACATTATCACGTCGACAAGAGGGTAAAGTTGATACCACCACTGCACTGGATTACCACATAATGATCTTTCTCATCTTTCTCATTAACAACTTTCTGTGTCATGTTTCAGTGTTAGTTGCCAAATCTCAAAACTGCTGAGACGCTTGAGAGGTTAATTTCTTTGTTGCTTCAGACCCAACATTCCATTTAATTACCTCATCATTGATATTGCAAATTCTTGCGGATAGCACATCAACCCTTAACATTGCAATGTCGGGACCTACAATGAATTGCGGATACTCGGGATTATTAGACAAATGCAAATCTCTATATTTCTCGGCCAAGACAACTATTGTAATATACATATCATATGTTTAATCAGGTGTATAGAGTTAGACTGATTTAGTATACAATAATAAAAGACACACATCCATTATATCAAACTTACCATCCTTTACTACTGAGCAAGAACCATTTAATGTAATAGAATATTCCCCAGTTAACTTTGGTGATGTCGGAGGAGATACTTCCTGGAAGTTATGTATCAATAATGCAACACCACTTTGTTTTTCTAACATATCATACTTCTTCGTCTTTCTGTTTGTGGACATTATTATTACCTCTTCGGATGCTACATATGTAAATCTCATTAATGATAAATGTGAACTATTACAAGCAGCATCTACTGTACTAAGGTAGGCAAATTTACATCTTGATAATACTCTTCGTAATATATCTGGTAGGGGAGGACGGAGTGGATGAGCTGAACTGTTTTGTGCTGATAGGAATGCAACCTCTGCTTCTCTTTCTGCTTTATATGTTTGATGGTCTTTAGCTAATCGTTTCTGTTGTCTTGATAAGTAGATGATGGGTGCAATGAATAAAGCTATTGTTATAGCTGTATTGATATGACTATTCTGTACTGATGATGATGATGGCATGATGGATTGAAGTGTGATGTTGATGTATACTTGCAAGTTGCAAGCAATGGTGATAAAGATACCGTTAGCTTTTATCTAATCAAATATCACATATACGCTTGTGATTTATGCGTCGTATGGTCGATGGAAGTACTGACTGTTCCCTCGGCTCTACTAGACCACACACATCAAAGTGAACATCTCTAACTAACTTGATTTGGCATGCAGTTACTGAGATTTCATTCAAGGATACCGCTCTCAACTCTCATAAGCCCACGGATCATCGTACCGTGTACGATTTCAATATTTGCAAATGCTTTTAATAAACCATGGCGAGTCACCCCCTGAGGTCGATACGTAGACCCTAAATAAACTAAAGACACCCCCCCCCCTGCAACTTAGCAACTTGTACAAACAAAACGCTGGCCTGGATATAGTTCATAATAAGTATATCGGTTAATCAGTACGGCAATCAATAATAGAGAGATAATAGTATTGCAAATTATATATTCAAAGATGATGCAATCAACACACAGTAACTCTTCTCAAACAACTCCTAATATGAACAATCCCGATGAGAAAATTACAGCAGACTTATCCACATTATCAGAACAAATATCATTATGTCAATCAATGCTCGTGAATGCCGGACCATTATCCTCCATACAAGATAATGAAGCATTATTAACAGTTATAGGTTTCCTAGAGGCATGCGTACCTCGTATGATGGAACTAATCGAAGCAGCTGCAAGTGGTGCTATTAAAGAAGAGACATTTGAAATGTGTTTAACTGTGAATGATAAGTTAACTAATATATTGGCGGATGTTGAGAAAGATCCGGAGGATAGACAACCGTTAACTGTGGCTGCAAGTGCTAGTGAAAACAGTGGTAGTGGTAGTGATATGGTTAGTGATAATAAGATTGATTCAGATATGAACAAATTAAGTATAACTTCAGAAGGAGCAGATAATGATATTAAACTGGGTGGTAAAACATCGGGTATGAGTGAGGAAGATTTAAGGAAGCCGCCACCAGAAGAAGTTTTAGAGAATGATCCATTTGCAAGTGGTCCCGACTTATTACAACCAACTCAAACTGCTCCGTTAACTATGATGGGGACATCTACTACTTCAACTGAATCGGCAATGGCTCCTTCTTCTTCTGAACAGGCAAAGACAGATGATAATGATGATGATGATTTTGATGCCTTCTTTAAGGATAGGACAACTGCTTCTTAGAGGTGAATTGAATTGATATGTGGACTGGATAGTGAGGATACCAGTGGTTGAGTTAGAGAATCCTATTTGTGTACTAACTCTATAACCATCTAAAACACTCTAAATAATAGCTTAATACCACATCTTATCTTCATCATATATATACCCACTGATACAATACTGTTATTTGAACATTAGAAGTTTAAACTTGCTTTAACATTGTCTTTTTTACCGCCAAAGAGTGCTTTGACACTTCCTCTGAAAGATGATTTCTTATTCTCTACTTGACCAGGATTATCCTCATTTGCAAGCTCTTTCATTTCAAACTCTTCATCTCCTTCCTCTTTCTTTTGCTCTTCATTGGAACTTTGTCTTTGGTCCACTTCTGCGGAATCTTCCATGACTTCCCCCTCTTCATGATCTACTTCCTCTTCATCATTTTCACTATCGAAACCATCTTCATCATCGTGGGGATACTGTGATTGTTCGTTTGGATTACGATAACTTGTTTGTACTCTAGTTGTTTGCATAGCTCCAACTGGCTTACCAAAGAGCTCTTCCTTGAGCATTTTGAACCATGCAACTATGAATACCTTTTCGGGATGTTTCTGACGGTATTGTATGTATCGCGGCCGAACAAAGACGATCAGATTTAATAATCCCTGACATGGTACAAAGAGTGCCGTAAGAAAGAGGAGCCACCAAGGGAAGATGTTGGCACTAACAATTACGATCTGGAATACCGTAGGCCAAAACCAAGCTACTAGGAATGCACCGACATAATATACCGCTTGCCAAGCTATACGTTTGTGATACGCCAATCTCCTACTCTTCATCTTTGTAATAGAAGGTCGTCTATTTGTGTATTTATCCATTGCACTCTCTTGTTGACGAACTGAATGGTATACCCAATACATTAGTACAGTAACCGTTACAATAACAGCCCAAAGAGGCTGCCAATTAGGAAGGGGTTTTGTTAATAAAGAGTAATGTCGGTACATTGCGGCACATATCATGAGCACAAAAATAACTTACCGCATAGTAAAATGCCCATTGATATAAACTACCATTATCTCCTCGTTCACATGTTGTTACCTCCCCAGGCTCAAGTGTCCAACTTTCTTTACAACCCAAAGGGGCAGCACTAATCCAACAATCCCATCCCACTTGATTCAATAAAGTTAATCCCAAACTAGCAAATGCAGTGCCCGCACCCCAAAGTATTGCATTTATATGAAATAATGGTTCGATCTTCTCCACTTCCTTATTTTTATAACCTTTCACTATTACCAGTACATAATATACAGCCAAACTTGCATTATACATTACTGTTGATAGAGAAAATTGTGCAAAGAAGGCTTTGTTTATATAGATAATCTTTGTTAGAGTTCAAGTTTTGTGCACATATCATATACACATAATTTGCAATACCATTCAAACCATACCTTGGGCCGAACATGTTTGTTGATTCCCTACGGCTCCATAAACCCCCGGTGTTCCTTTAGGTATTGGCTAGGCAGTAAAGAACCATGCAGCTGATGCAGATATATCCGTAAATGCCATACCTAATACTAATCGATGGTAGGATGTCTTTGGCTTTTTACCACGTCGAAAGAGGATGAGGAATGCAATGAGCGATGGACCGACAAAGGATGCGAATGCTGTAAATTTAGGAGCAATTGCAACTGCCTTTTGTTGTGCTATTGATGACATTGTTTTTGTACTACTATGTTGTTTTTATCTTGAGTAAGTTGAGTAATGAATGGGGTAAGTAAGATTTAAACTCTCAAATTTGATACTAAAATATGTATTCTTAAGATCTTTGAGCGGCGCGGCCGCCGAACCTGTTAAATGATTTAATAATTCTGTAGATATACTGTCCAATATTCTGGAAGGCGAGAGTACTTTGAAGCAAGCTCAAGGCCAGGACACCGACAATAAACCCCAAGGTACCCATGCATGCATAGTCATGAATTGAATGGGAATGTTTTAGCGATATAACGGTTTAGGAGTTCTCTCTAACTCTCTTGTGTTGATTGTTGATGTCTTTCTACTATTGCCGAAGAACTTTGATATCATATGCATTGCAATAGGCACTCGAAAAGAACAATATAGGTGGTTGCATGCATATATAGTTTCAAAGCGTTTTGTTGAGGGGTTCATCGCGTCCAGAGTAGAAGTATCGATCATAAAAAAACATTCCATCCATCGTATCCTCATCGTCTGATTCTGATACCAGAACAAGCACAAATTCACTTGAAAGTCTATATATTGAGCCTGTATTAGATATCATCAACTCGACATAGCGGTTTGCAATAGTGTCCAATTAGATCATATACAATGGAGTCTCATCAAAACTCTGCCTCTTTGCAGAGCAATGCAGACAGTATGCATATCGATAATGATGACAGTTCACGATTACAGAATCTCCAGCATCATCAACAGCCATCATCATCTCCTATACCAAACCTGCCACTATTCTCTACTACCTTATCAGATCATACCATTACAAATAGTAGTACACTCTCATCAAAAAGTGGCAGCAGTGTAAATCATACAACATCAGAAGGATCAAGTAACACATCACATGATGCATCCAGACAGAGAAACAACATCAACAATAATAGTATCCGTAGAAAGCAACAATTAGCACAAGATATGCACAATCGTGCCTTATCCAAGAAGGCATTACAGGAGAATGATTCACTGGTCTATTTAGATGGGCCGCAGGTTTATACTTGTGGAAATTGTCGGACTCATTTAACTAGTCATGATGATATTATATCCAAGAGCTTTCATGGTAGACATGGTAAGTGTTCAGTGTTATATTGTATATGCCAAAAAGGTCATATTAGAGTATATAGTAGTTTCAGGCCAGCATATTACTTAGAATATGGAACTCTCCTGTCACTTTACGTTTGTGACATAAGATATGAGCACTTTTGCATTATGCATTTGCAAATCTCTCTCATACTTATCTCCTCCCTTTCACTCACCACAAACACAACGTATTTAGGGAGAGCATATCTATTTGATCAATGTGTCAACATAACCAAAGGTCAACCCGAGGATAGAATGCTCATCACTGGATTACATTCCGTCTCCGATATATTCTGTAAACGATGCAAACTGCTCGTTGGATGGACATATGATAAAGCATATGAAACAAGTCAAAAGTATAAAGAAGGAAAGTTTATTATTGAAAAGATCAATCTTCATTTAGAGGAGAGTGATTACTACACCGTGGACAGACCAGCGGGTGAACGAGGTGATAGATTTAGAGCTCGTAGTATGAGTTGGGGATCGGAGAGGAGTGTAAGTGTGGGCTCTTATGGGGAGGCATCAACGCCATCAACATCAACACTTATGGGTAGCTCCCCAACTGGAAGTGTTGGATTGTATTCTAAAGGGAGGAGTGGAAGCCACTCTTCACATCATCGTTCACTGCCACAGACTCCTCCCACCAGGCGGAGTCCAGCCATGGCCATGATGATGTCCCCCAAGAGTCCAAGATCACCAAGCGATATCATTTATGAATATCGACAAGGTGATGACTAGATGAAAGGAGGGAATATAGTATCCCGATTGTGGGATAGTTGGAAGAAATGAGTCTCCGAGGGGTGAATGGTTGTACATAGTTTAATGAACATAGCTAGAACAATAAGTACAACAGACGGCAGATAATGTAGATACACTTCACATTGGGGACACTACTTTATCATCTCTTCACAATAGCCTCAAACAAATATTAACATAAACATACAATCATTACATATACATGCTTTTAGGGGCATTAGCGACCTGTTTGTTCTGACGAATCCAACTTGCCACAACTTCCTCTAAGACTTGATTTCCACCTCCATGAACAATCTTTACCGTCCGAACAAACGGGTAGCCTCCTGTCATGGCCTTATCAATCCAAACAGGCAATGCTTTATCCAGCTTGGCAAGTGCTTCTGCTTTAGTGAGGCCGTGTAAATCAATAACGATGGCTTTGTTTGTAGCTGATGCACGGGAGGAACTTCGCTGGTTACTACGATTGGAAAGTGGCTTTGAAGTCTTGTATAAGTTTGATTCCTCTCCGACTTGAACGAATACATGAGATTTGCCAGCCTTCCCTCCCTCTCCAAACGATGGTGGGTTATCGATTGACTGTGAGCTGGGAGGCAATGGCTTAATAATTGCCTTCCTTGATTTGGGCTTCATACACTCCAGATTCATAGCATTGAGCCGCTGTCGGATTGAAAAGAATCTGGTACGTTCAGCCTCCTCAAACACCTTGGATAAAGCTTTTGAGTGTAGCTGCCTATGCTTCTCTTGTTCACTCATTAAAGAGTAACAGTTATTTGATGCAGGCTTCTTTTTGTTGTTACCGTTCTTCTTCTTTCCCTTCTTCTTCTTTGTCTTGGATGGCTTGGACTTGTTGGGCTTGTTTGATACAGCTTCTTGATCCTTGATCGTGTCAGTTACTGATTGAGTAAGAACGGTGACATTGATGACAGAAAGGTGCTTCATTCCTTGCTCCCCCACTGTCTTCTTCCCCTCACTAAGAAAGAGGATCCGCCCTTCATATGTAAACCTGATAGACTTCAATGGCACTTTGCTATCTCTGGCATATGCTCTACACACCCACTTAAGTAGCATAGAGCTCGTGACAGTGTACTGTTTAACTGGTGCGCCTGTCATGTCTGACTTAACAAAACTAATGGAGATGCAAGTACATCTCACTGATTCCAATTGCTTCTCAATTATCTTTGGTGCATCTATTACAGTGTTGATAATCTTATGCCTTTCGCTTCGAGGTATAGGTAGAGCAAGCAATGCACCATAAACAGGATACCAAGCAATAAACTCTTCGAATTTGATATCTCCGCGATGAACTAGATCATATATTCTCAAAATTGAGTCAAGTGGAGTGTGTTCATCCTATAAAGATAAGTCTGAGTTAGCGCAAGTAGGGTAGACAATCAATGAACAATATATCAGAACTGGTACTTACTTGACACTGCAATAATAAAAATGCATGGCCGGCGACTCTCATATCCTGTTTATCAACGTAAACATGATACTTCTTTAATAAGCAATAAATAATGTGTGCTGTCACAGGGTGATTATTAAACAGTGCCTGACATTTGAATTGTGACCAGTAGTTCAGAGTATCGCGAAAGTATATTTTATTGGCACTGCCGATACTTTTCAGTTCAGTACACAACACATTAATAAATAAGTCTACTTCTGCGCGAAGAATGCCACTATCTAAATCTGTAATGTTTCCCTGATCAATACGGTCAACTAATTCATTCAACAGCGCCGCAGCATCTTTTGGTTCTTCTTTCTTCTGTTTGACACTTGGTTTGGGTGATACCCACGAGCACCGACTTGTTAGCTGTTCTTGTAGAGCCAGAAAAGGTTCGGACCATTTGTTTGGTTCATTGTCTTCATTACTTGGTAGACTATCATGAGTAGATGTCATGCTTGTGGTGTTGTAGGGTTGTCCTTCCTCTTTTAAGTTGAAGAATCTCTAGGATTATCTCGATTTTTGACTTGATTGAAAGTGACATACTCACAAAGATACATGTCTAGATCATGGGATTAAACCGAGCCTCTCAACACCCAGGTATGACTTCTGGGCGTGGTCCATATCCCAACCTTGTCCATATTAGCTTCACGCCATGCGAGAATTCCTCGGAGTCAAAATACCAGTGCCGCCTCCACAACCATAATACCATACCAACCATCAGCCATACCAACCAACCCCAACACCCAATCAATCACGTATACAACACCAAAAAGAATAACACTAAAACAATTAAACTTAATATCAATATCAAACCCAATTGACATTTATTCTTCGTCTTTAATAACTTGCCAAGTTTACCCATAACAACACCCAATTGTTCTTCGACGTCAGACAAATCTTCTTCGAGATTGTTTAGCATTATATTTTGTGTATCTATTTCTTCGTGTATTGTTTCAGCCTGTGAATGGTATTGGTATTGTTAAAAATAGGGTGAGCATGAGATATGTGAAAGAAGAGAATGACGGCTGATAAGGAGATTGGCGGACGGGTGCCGCCCAGAAAAAAAGTGCACAGAATGTGCCCAAATTTAAACACCTCAACCCACACTCCCTAACACCCAACCCCTCAACGCAAACTAAAACTTACCATATAACCAACTCTTGTAACAGCCATATCCAAATCAGTCAAAGTATCATCCTGCTGTTTCATCATTAATAATGTCTCTGCCCTTTCCGAACTAACATTGCCCTCTTCTAAATCTTGTGCCTTGCTATATCCATTCCTACCGATTGGCAAGCCCACCGGTGTTGCACGAGAGGAAGAGATGGCTGTTGCTACATTATCACCACTACCACTACCACCTTTTCTCCGTTCCCTCAACGCCAACTCATCATTCCTAATCTTCTCTTTCACACTCTCACTATTCATATCTAATTTAATCTTTACTATAGTATCACTACTCTTATCTACAAAATTCTGTCGATCAACTAATTCCTTATTTGTGATATGACTAAACTTTGAACGGTTATTGGTAACTACCTTAATGGTAGTTGTTAAATCATTAATAGTTGATTCACATTGTTTGATATATCGTTTTAATTGTTTTTTACATTCTTTTATTTCATGTGTATTGGTTGCTGTATCGGTAGTTTGTACTAAATTTAGGTAGGTACTAAGTGTTGATGATGTTAATGTTAATTTTTGTTGTAAGTCAGTACGGAATATGTAGAATGGATCATCTTCGGATATGTATGACTTTTTTGATTGGGTGTTTGGTGTTTGTGCTCCGATGTAAGTACCTGTTTCGTTATCTGTGTAGTTGTCTTGATTATCATCATCATCTAACGATGTAGACGATGTAAGCGGTACACCCAAGTCTGAATTATCAATATTATTATTAGATATTTTGCGTGATGCTCTACTAAACTTGGATGATACTGATGCACCTGATGAGATAATTTTACTTTTAGCAGTTGTAGTAGTGGAAGTTAGGTGAGACGAGGAGGCAAGAGATATTTCATCCATACAATTATCATTATCGTCGTTTGTGGAGGCGATACTGTAATCTGTTTGTGGTGAGAGAGGGTGGAATTGAGCTGCCATGTTGTATGTATTGTTTATTGGTCAATAATATGCTTCCATACTCATTATCGTTGTAATTTGCAATTATCTATTCAATTTAGGGCCTGTTGCGGGGTATCCTTTTGCCCAAAGTATCCCCGGATTTGTGAATCTTTCTCTATCACTTTTATTATTATATCTTTTGCTTTGCTCGTAGTAGCCAATCTTTTGAGCAGTCGACTGTATTGCAATAGTAGACGAAGAAGATGGTTAAAACTCCTAATATGATGCTCTCTTGGTTCTTTATAATATCGACAAACCTCATTCTTCTCCGTGATGGTATCTTTGGAGGTGAAGTTGTGATGGCTTTTACACCTCCGATATCTTTTACTTCACCATTGATATCTTTTGCAATTGATCATAGTATACAACAAATAACCAAAGATGATATTAATGATATCTTTTGTAGATCTTCATTGCAAAAGCATGCTGGTATCAACAACAGTCTGTTGTCAGCACATGTGTCAGATTCATCACAACAAGATACCACAATATCAAATCATGTCAAAGTTGGTAGAAATACCTATTATCGAACAAAAAGTAAAGACAACACTAACATGAACAACAATAACAATAACAATAACAAGCCAGTACCTCCCAATACTAACGATGATCAAAGTAATAATAGTGATATAATAAGTCCTGATGTGATACCATCAGCAGTCTTTGATCGAGTAGTTAATGCACGATATGCATGCACTCGTTTCCTTCGACATAAAGAGCCAGCAATCATGCCAGATTATGATAACAACTCTACATCATCACAGCAAGAACGAACAAAAGCATCAATATCAAACCCATCAATAATAAAAAAATCACAAACATGTCTTTCACTATCAAACCGATCACCAACTGGTTTCAATGCCCAGCCCTATCGTATAATATTAGTACATAAACAACATCAAAAAGAATTAGTAGCACAATATTGTTTAGGTAGGAATGCTGATAGAGTACGTGATTCAGATTGTACTGCTGTTTTTTTAGCTGATCGAGAGTGTGGTAGGGATGGTGATCGATTTAGTAAGTTTTTGTTGAAGAATATGGATAACAAAGAATCATCAAGTACTACTAATGATGCGGCTGACAACTCAGAGATATCCACAACAAAGACAACATCAAGAACACGACGTACACTATCATCAAAAGCATTACTCAAATTACGATTACTAATACTACTATTCTCAAGTGGATATCCACTACCACAGTTCCTATCAATACCAATCTCATTCTGTATACGATTGGGTATATCCATACTCTCCTTCATTACACGATCATTATATTCACTCAAGTTAAGATACAAATTATTTAATAGGATCATACCCTTTAAGAATATACAACTATTACCAACATTATGTTCATCTACTACATGGTCACAGAAGAATACAATGTTAGTTGCAATGACATACATGTTAGGTTGTACATCGTATGGGTTGGCCACATGTCCAATGGAGGGGTATGATGCACATGGTATATGTAAGGTGTTGAAGATACCACGGGGTAGATTTACTATACCGATTATTGTAAGCACTGGTATGCCATATCATAATAGTAGACAGAGTGGAAGTATAAGTGAAGAAGGAGAAGAGGAAGAAGAGACTGATGATGTAGGTCTAAGTCATGGTAGTGAGGATATGTCACCTCGTTATCCTTTGGAGGAGGTTGTGTTTGGTAATACTTATGGTGTGCAACTCTAGATGAACAGCATAATAAAGCAAAGATACAAACTATAATCTTACATACATTAATCCTTATTAGGATACTTCTCTCGTGAGCTACAACATTCTTAAACGTCAGCTTTGTTACTCTCCTCCTCATTCATGCCCAACTCTTTAGCATACCCCGCCTTTCTCTTTCGTAGTTGACGTAAATCTTGTTCCATATCAGCAATAGCATCGGCATCCTCCTCATTCTTCAAATCCTTACGAAGTTCACTAATCTCTCGACGAGTCATACTCCACATCTCCATTAGGTGTTTCTCTTTAGTCTGTTTTTCAGCTTCCAATTCATACTTGGTCTTTTTCCTTGCTGGAATTGTGATACTGGTTTTACTACCACCACTCATCGTACCCGTACCAACAGTAGCGGCATCGAATAACTTCATGCCCGTCGGTACGTCTCCCAATTCTAATAGGATTGCATTTTCTTTTGGATGTTTAAACTTCATATGATTCTTCAATCCACCGGTACCTTGTTTGACACTTATGTCTTTACCACATAAACTACATCGTGCGGTTGTCTTTTTGTCGGGATGATATTCTGGATTATACTTCATAAAATGCGTCCAGAACCTACGATGGAGTTTGGTATACATAGATGACACATAAGTATAAGATAAACACAAGTATGAGCAGTAAGTAGGTATAACAACAAACTACAGTATGATAATGTATCTATAGCGTGCACACCTCACGATAACAACAATATACATACATGCACCATAATCGACAACATAAACTTACCGTGACTTTACATTGTCTGGCTTGATAAGATGGAGTACTTCACCATCATTCCCTGTTAGTGGTTGTGGTGGTGGCAGTTCTGGTGGAGGTGGGGCTGGTGGAGAAGAAGATTCGGTAGCGGCGGCGGCGTCAGTCATATTGATATTATTTGCGGTAGGCATGAAGGAGTCGATATAAAAGATATCCTCTATCAGCAATGATATCGTGTATTGTGTTGTGATGGATAGCAACGTAACGGCAACACCGATTTTTGTGATGAGTTGTTCTTCTGTCGAAATTTTGCGCACAAAAATCCACGCACAAATAATTTCACTCTCTCAAAGCATCAATAGACCATTGTTGATATCGCCCCCCTTCTACCCCACCTACCCCGTAAATATTCCATAATGCCATCAACTGAAGAATTAGCGCCTTTACCACCTACCGAGTACGATGAAGGTCTGCAGCCACAGGAAGAACAACCACCAGCCCTTCCTCAAGTTGATGCCGAAGGAAATTTACTTGCCACCTCAACAACACCCAAGAAGAAACGTAATAAGAAGTTGTAAGTTATATAAAATTGTTTGATGGTGCATGAGATGTGTTTAGTGTATATTAATTATGTGTGCATCTAATCTACTTAACCTCTACTTTAATAATACATACACACACACATACAGACCATTAACACCCCATGAGGCAATCACATACTCCCACCGTGGCATCTACGTTGATATCGAATCCGGTGAACTCCGTTGTTCCTGTAATCACAAACCCTGTGACAAATGGGATATGTACGGATACAATCGTCACTTTACATTCAAATGTCACAAAAAATATGAAGAAGAACGATTAGACGAGGTTGAATTAGGACGTCTCAAGGCCGCCAAGGAACAATATTTGCGTATCCATCCACAGATTGAGGAACCATCAATCCGCAAAAAGCGTAAACTAAAGGCTGGTGAGAAGATATTAGGGCCTGATGAATTACGTGTACAGGAACGTCATTGGATGGAAATGTGGAAGGATTCCAAAAATGAATTAAAGCAATTACGTGAAGATTTGAAGAATGAGATGGATGATGATGTTCGTGCTGAGTTAATGGCTGATATTGAAGGATTGAAGAAGAGGAAGGGTGATTGGGCTAAGTTGTTGGGTCTTACTGAGGCGGCGTCATCGTCATCGGAGACTACTCAGACTGCCGTGTTGTAAGGGGGATAATGTTGAGTATCTATTATAATTGGGGAAATGGGGATTTGATTGTGTACTGTTTTAGAGAAGCATCTTGTGTTCAAGTTATTGGGGTAGAAAGTTCGTATATATGAGACTGTATTGGGCACTATATTGTGAGACGCTTTGAGATTAGGTTGAGGTTGCCGAGGGTAGATGGCACAGCTTTAATCTATACTTAGTTGTTTACCTTACAAAGATACAAGCCTACCTCTGTTTGTAAAGTACTAACGGCAAAGGCTCGGTTATACTAGATATATATGAAGGAGTAACTTATCAGCACAGCACAAGATGTTATAGTGAATCCCCAATAAGAAGTAAGATAAAGCATTCAATTAAGATACATTACAGATTGGCTACTAGAATTCATCACATATCACCGATACATGTTCATTGAAACTGCTGCTGCTGTTGCTGCTGAGCGAGCATCATCTGTTGCATTTGTTGTTGATAAAGTTGTTGCTGAATTGCTGGATCCATTGCTTGCATTTGACTCTGTTGCTGTTGCATGAATTGAAGTTGCTGCTGTTGAAGTTGCTGTTGTTGGAAAAGTGCCTGTTCTTCCATTGATAGAGTCTGCCCTGTTGAACCAATGATTTGATTAGTAGTACCTCCATTACCAGAAGTAGTAGGAGGATTGACATTAGCACCACTCCCTCTACTACGAACTAATGCTCTTCTAACAGGTTCTAATAATACCTTTAACAATGGTAATGCCACACTCCGGATGGCACCTAAATTGGCTTCTGGCAATGTAACAAACGTAACCACTAACGGTGCCATATGTACATGGACCAATGTGCAATTATCATATGTTGCCGTAACTGTACGTATATGATCACCCATACCCAATGGTGATAGTAGTGGATGAGGCGGTTGTACATGTGGGGGTATACTATCCTCACCATCATTATCTGACTTCTTCTCTTCTCCTTTAATTCCTTTATTAGCTTCCTTCTCAGCTGCCACAGCGGCGGCAGTTCCCGCAGCACTTGCAGCCATAACATGTGGTGGTACAGCACTAACAATCGTTGCCCAGACAGTTTCAATACTACTTAATACTTCTTCACTCATACTTCCCGAATGACTAAAATTTGCATCATGTGGATTTTGTAATTGTGTGGCTGTATGTGCTGAGCCTAATGAACGCGATAAACCGACACCTTCATTAGTACCTACTAGTAATGCTCGTATTGGTAGTGGTTTTGTTGTATCATTAGTTGTACTATTGTCAATTGGTAATGTAGCAGCTGAGGATGATGTACCGCTATTGGTTAGTTGCTGTGATGGAACTGATGTTGTCGGTAGCTGTCCAGAAGCGGCATTTAATCTATCCACGAGATAATCTAGGGCATTTAAAGTTTCTGATGGTAATATACCACGGTTGGCTTGCTGTTGTTGCTGATCTGTCATGATTAATATCGATCGTAAGAGTACGATAAGTTGATTTGAATAGATATTACAATTTTTATGAGAGTTGAGAGCGGTATCCTCATGAATTATTCTCCATACTACCATAGAGTAGGTAATGTGCTCGTGACACATCTGTCGATAAGTGAGTCCCATATGGGTCCCGTAAAATGGCTTAACTTATACTTTAACGATAGCTTCCGGAAAAGAAAAACTCAAAAAAGTGGCCGGTTAGAACCATTCATGTCTTAGACAATAATGGTTCTAACCGGCCACTTTTCCCATTTTTTCATTTTTGCGACCTGTGGTTAAAGTATAAGACCCGTTCCTAGCTCCCTGCACAGGTTACAGATTTTACAGGTTAATTTTTTTTCTGTGCAAAAATACAAGTTTTTCATTCCTAGCTCATACCGGTCGTAATCTTGTACAGGTAGAAATTTAAGGTTGGATCCTAGTGAAATCTATTTGAACAAAGATTAGACCCTATTTCAACAAGATGACGATGATTTGTGTGCCTATCTAGACTTGCATAGTTGCGGCCTAGACGATAGTTACACCATGGCCGCTGATTTCTATTGATTATTAACATAATGATTGATGCACTCTTAGTTGCAGCCAAGTATGATAATATATCACCTGGTCAAGTTGCATTGGCATATCTTATAAACCTTGGCTATGCCGTTTCATTCTATAGTTCGTCAGAAGAGAGGATGAAGGGTAATATAGAGGCATGTTCTTTGAAATTGGATAGTGATGATATGGACAAATTGTCTAGTCTTCAAAGATCAGCTTCTTGGGGTCTTCCGTCACCTTATACATTATCATAACTAACTTACTTAGACCTCAAAGTGATAAAGTAATAAATAAAGATCTATCTATAATACGATCAAAACTGAAAGGTAGGTAAGTTAACAGGAGGTGTGCAAGGACTCCTACAGTTAATAGATATCGGCTCTAGACATTAAGATTCATACTTGTTTAACGTCGTCGCCTGCTCCGCACGTCGCCCGCTCCAGCGAGTATTGCACTCCATTCACTTGTAGTAATATCCTCACTAGGTACCCAATCTTGTTTCCCCTCTTCCTTTCTTTTTGTTCCTTCCCAATGGATATTGTAACCAGGAATACCATTCTTTTCTTTGCGGCTGAGTATAGTGGCCTTCCAGTGTTCATTTGTTTTATCACACCAAACAAGGACACGCTGACCAACAGTAAAAATAGACTGAAGATCACTCCGGCCTCTCATCTTTACAGCGTTAGCCTTTGCAATTCTCTCATCCTTCTTCCGACGAGCTATTGGTCGATACATTCTATTTTTAGGTAGATTAGCAACCTTCATCACAGACGCCGACTCTCTACTGGTCTCCTCCTCAGTCGAAACTTTCCTCTTCTTATTACTATTCCCCTCTTCTTCTTCCGAGTCGGAATCGATATTGACAACCTCCCTCCTTTTCTCTACGGCCTTTAATGATTCTTCTGCCTTCTTTACCTCATTCTGTGATGAAAGAAGTTCCAACTGAGCAGTGTTGACACCATTTGTTGCAATCTCCATCGCCTTTGCAATTTGCTTCTTTGTTTCCTTGGCAGCAACAAAGTTTTTAGATGCTGACTCTACCCTTGCCTTGGCCGAGGCAAGTCGTTCCTTTGCCAGTTGAATCTCACGCCCCCCTTCCGATGATGACATAGTGCCTCCTGTTTGTACTTCCTGATCCTTCCGTTAGTTGTTACAAACTTGATGGCTAAAAGATATTATGAAAAGATCGTGATGGACAAGAGAGGATACCCTCAAAAGATGTATGATATAATTATGCCAACAAACTGCTATACCGCCACCGCTGCTACTTCTATTATCAGTAGAGCTGAAGAAATCTATTAGGCGGGTATCAACACAATCTAACACAAACCCCCTTGAGTGAGGAGGAGAGGCACTGTGTATGTATGCAAAGGATACCAAAAAAGATATTTTTATTTTTATGCAATGACATCATTATCTCTCCCCCTATTGCAGTAGCTGGAACTCCTCAAGTATCGAACAGAACCATGCTACTACTTGCTATATTATCGAATATATCTGTTTCACTAGCGTTAGTGGCAAATCGATCTCCTTTGTCGACGACAACAACACGGCTATCAAGTTTTTCACATGATGTGTCGAGGTCTTCAACTTTTCAATCGTCACCATCGTTGTATACTCATAGGAAGTCATTACCATTGCAATTGCCATCAAATGCTGCTATCGGAAGACAATATGCCACTACTAATTTATATTCTACTACTAAATCTGCTACTTCTTTCCCATCAACTGACAACAGTAAACAAAAGACAATACTAGCAACAACAATCTTAATATTACTCGACATCCAATTCCGATCACTATTCATTAAATATTCAATACCATTCCCATCAAGCTTAGCAGGATGTGGATCATTATTCACATCAATGTTATTACTAAACACTATAAGCAATGAAAAGTTGGGAGAGGCTATGTATCAGATATTAAATCCAGGTGCTATATTATTAGCAAAGTGGCTACCCGTATTCTTTGTACCTAGCTTGATTACCTTGCCATTGGCGGGTGGATTGGGTAATGCAATTGAGGTATTAAAGGTATTTAGTGTTATTATTGGTGGTTTCTTCTTTACCTTGTTTAGTACTGCTTGGAGTGTACTTGGGATTAGAAAGTTGATGAATGGAGGTAGTGCTGTTTCAGAAGATGAGAAGTTAGAAACTGAAGTTGAAGTATCAACCACACCCGTTACTATCAACAGCACGCCACCGCCTAAACCATTTAGCATGGCGTTATTTCGGACACTTAAATCAATTGCATGGCTTAGTGGTATATCCACTGTGGCATTAGTTAAGAAGTCACCAACATCAAAGTGGCTGAACTTATGTCAATCATCCTTCCTTCTATTCACGACTTTGTCAACCTTTGTATTTGGTGCCAACTTACCTAAATCATTTACAAAAGTCGTTCACCCATTAGTCACATGTACCGGGTTAACTTGGGTTGCGTCTAAGCTATTAGCATTACTAACTGGATCAACATTAATTAGCATTTTACAGTCTTACAAGGCTGGAACTTTATCGCTACTGTCGGCCGGTGCCGGAGATGTTTTACTCTTCCTACTCGGTCCAGCAGTAGTTGCCTTATCATGTCAAATGTATGGACGGAAACAATTAATGCGTGAGAATATACCCGAAGTTGGTATATCCACATTGGTATCCTCATTGGGTGGACTGTATGGTACAGCCGCTGCTGTTCGAGTATTAAGTATTGCCAGTCCTACTATTCGATTAAGTTTACTATCAAGGAATATAACAAGTCCATTGGCTATGGCTATAGCATCTATACTCGGTGCAGACGTATCGTTAGCAGTGACTATTGTAGTCTTGACTGGATTGTTTGGTGCCAACTTTGGTGCAAGTATCTTGGACGCGGCGGGTATTAAAGATGCCGTGGCACGAGGATTGGGTATCGGTGCGGCGGCACATGGATTGGGTACGGCGGCATTTGCCAATGAGAAGGATGCTTTCCCATTTGCGGCTATTGCTATGGCCTTGACGGCAAGTGCATGTACAGTCTTAGTATCGGTGCCTGCAGTTAAGAAGAGTGTCTTAAAGTTGGCACTTGGTGTGTAAAAGAGACATATCATGTGTTTTCTAAAATAGAGTGGGTTTCAAAGAAACAACATGATTTCGTATAGAGGTACACAAGATATTGGACGTTGAAGTTCACTTGAAATCTGAAGTGTAGTACTGAATTTTTCAGAGACCTCTCCAACAAAAGTTGGCATAGACAGAAGAAGCCTAACATCTTCCCTAGAGCTACGGAAAGAAGAGGTAAAAGAAGAGGGTACAATGGCGTCGGCGTCTGAGATTCAACTAGAAAAGAACGTCTTGCTTTGGCAAAAGCCCACGAAGAGTCTGCATCCAAACGGTTGTCTAAAGCCAAAGAAGGAATGAAGCAAGCTGCAAAGATGTTAGAGACTCTATCAGCAGATGTAGATGATGCTCAGGAACAGTTTGTATTGTCTCAAAGCGAAGTTAAGAAGGCTGTTAAATGTTTAAAGGCTGCAGAGAAGAAACGGGAGGTTGTTACTATCGATTCCGACTCTGATGACGAGGATGAGGAGGGTAATAGTAAGAAGAAGATTAAGCCTGAAGAACTCACCAAGTTCTTTAGTAATAGTGTCAAGAAAGTGAGTGTATTTGGATTCTCCTCAGATAGTTGTGATGCTAGCACTACTAAAGACGTTCCTGATAAGAAAGAGTTCACCACAAAAAGTAGTGTCAATGAGGGTCAAGGAATCAGCTCAACTGTCGAGCACTTTCCTCAAGCGGAGAGTCCAACCATGACTTGGAAGAATCTTTGGAGTCAAATGAGAAAAGCTGGCTGGGTGTATTGTGCAGATGACCGAGGAGTTGTGTGGGAGTATTGGGTTCACCCAAGTGCAACTAAGATGAGGAAGAGAGATATGATTCGTGACTGTACAGAAGGTGTTCACTACTTTTCGTCCGTGAAGGCAATTCAACAGTATTCGATTGCAAATCTTGGATGGAAGGGGGAAGGTGGAACCAAAACGGAAAGGGTTAAGAAGAGGAAGACTAATACTGACAAAGAAGGGAACAATGGTAAGAAAAAGGTTAAGCTGGAGGTCAAAGAAGAAGAAGATACTGATAAGGAAGAAGACAATGAAGACAAAGAAGTTGCCAAGGTGGAGGAGATAAAGGGCGAAGACACCAACACTGAAGATAATGATAACAATAGTAGTATACGTAATGAAGATGATTCGGATAAGAAGCCAAAGGCTAAACGAAATGCTAAGAAGCAGTCAAAGAAGACAGGGGAGAAGAATAATGCTCCAGTTTGTGGTCCAAATAAGGTGTTCTTTTCTACTAATGAGAACCGTGCATTTCAATTGGGATGTGTAAGATATGGATGGGGAAACTGGGACCGCGTGCAAACATTCGTCATTAGTAGAACTGTTCAAGAGTGTGCTCAATATGCTGCAGCGGTATTGGTAAAACACCGGAAGTCAAAGAACGGCTTGATAGAGATCATGGTAGGTTCATAATTGATTGTCATATTGATTTTGAGGATGAGACAGAATATGGATATGATAACGAAGAGGCATATTGGACGGAGTGGAGAGAGACATATTGGAAGGAGTGGAGAAGGAGGTACAAGTGAGATTTGCTATGTTGCATTAGGTTTAAAGACCATGCTAATATTATCAAGTACTAATTGAGTTAACAGGTGATGTGTCAAAGGATGAAAGCATGTTTGTACTTCCATAGCTGCTCATCAACTCTTCAGCCAAATGGGTTGGTATTGATTCAACCAATCCACAACAAGCCTGTGCCAATTCAGCCATAAACCTTCCATCAAAACCGAGGACTGCCGCTAGAATAGGTTCATCTTCATCATCTAAATCTTCTGCCTCGTCAGGCCAGAGTAAACTTCGTACTAGAGCCGCACATGCAAGTCGTTTAGAGGATTGACCATTACTCAAATCAACCTTCCGTCGTGTCCATTCCTCTAACCACTTGGCTGAGCTGTCTAGAATTTGAGGACGAGTCAAACAGTACCAAGCTCGGAAACAGATGCGTCCGACAAAGACTGGGGTTATCTTTTGACTGTTCGATGAGTCAAACTCTCCATACTTTTGTATATTGAGCACATGCTCATCAAGAAGCCACAAGAGATGTTGATGATTGATGCCTGGTGTAAAGATCGAATCCTCCTTTTTCTCATGTGTAACACCATTAAAAAGTGGAGTGATAACTTTCTTGAGCAGGACCAAGGAGCTTGTAAACAGGGCCTTTTCAGCATCATCAACCGACATGTCTAAAGCTGTGACGAGCAAGTCGGCACATTCAATAACCATGCCCTTCTTGCCTCCAACCAAGAAAGCAGCAGCTTGAAGATTATCTGACAGTGCACATTGGTACATTACTTTTGAAGAATCAAATACAAACTTTGGCTCAATACCTATCTTTCTTCCTGCCAAGTCACAAACTGTATTGAGTAGAGTCTGAACTGTTATGTTACATCCTTCTCTCCAAGAGTCACAATCCCTCCTCGCTAGGATTAACAGTGATGCAATCAGTATATCATAATCAAGGTCACAACTATACTTCTCTGGTGCCAAGACATCTCGTATCCGAATCATATCCTGTCGGTAGCAAGTCATTTCTTCGTCACTTGATATGAGCACTGAGTCTAGCCCCAAAAGATCACATCGAGCATTACAAAACGATCCAGTAATGACTTCTTTCAACCATTCATCAGGAATAAGGGTTTCATGATGGTAGGATGACTCGGCAAGAGATTCTATCTCGTCCTTAAGCTTCTCCAGTACCCAGACTCTGACTTCTGGTTCTTGAATCATGACATGTTTGCCTCGTATTGACATGAGGCAGAGAGCAAGTCGTGCATCATCATCAATCGAAAACCAGTATGTTGAACCAGTTTCTTCAACCATCATATCCAATAATAATCTTGTTGCTTCCTCAGACGACTCTAATATAATATCAACAAGGGCCAAGAAAAAGCCCAAAGATGGCCTTGGTGATGACGATAAACCTCTACTTTTTGGTGCTTGCCATCTCAACTCATTCGATATGGTATAGTTGAGCATGAGGATAGCAGATGGTAGACAGTTTCTAACAACTGCCATTCTCATTAGACAACGCACAGGCCAAAGCAATTCTTCACTTGGATCTTGAACGCTTGACAACATGTCCATGATGTTAGTATCTTTCTTGTTTGTTTTAGCGACAGGCTCTCTTGGTGATACAGCAGATGCCATAGCACCAACAAGCATTAGACATGCCCGTGGGGCATTATAAAGTGTATTCTATGGAAAGTAAGAGAAGATGTTAGTGATTTGACGAAGAATAGTAGATGCTGAATAAAACAGATCAATCATACACTTACTCGAGATAGAAAGCCTTCCAATGTCTTTGACATGGAGATTCCGCCTTTAACCATACATCCAATAGCCATATCAGCCAATGAAGTCAATGTTTCTGTCATATTCTCATTAGATGAATCGTCACCGAGAGGTTTGATACCATCTAGCAATCCCTTATGATGTGATAGCTCTTCGTCTGGTGATTTTGGTATTATGCCACACAACTCATAGACTGCGACAGCATCATCTAGTAGAGATAGTGCTACACTAGCCGCTGTATAATAGTCACGTCGTTGACATAACCAACTCAAAACTTGGTTAAAGGGAGTAGAGATTGGATTTGCAACGGTGTTTGTTCGTAGTGTAAGTGACTGACATTCCGCTCCAACACGGATAGTAGCAACAATTACTGAAGTGGATGTACGAGAGGATATTGAGTGACGAATTACTAAAACAAATATCTGAGTGACGAATCATGCCTTACCTTGACCATGAACAATCCCTCGATTAGCTTTAGTATCATCAAGTTGCGTCCAACTTGAGCACTGTCTTAGTAAACGCTTGGACTTCTCTTGATGAGACATGGCCAAGCTCTTTGTTCGATTACTTCTACTACCGCCGATGCCACTAGACTTTGGTGATTTGTGTTTAAGAGAAGATATACTATCAAGGGCATTGATTAAAATTTCATCAACTCCTCCTTCGATTATGGCAGCTAATTTGATTGATTCTTTCAATGTACTGGAAAGAGAACGTTTTGGCATAGTAAAGCCAGCAGACGAAAAGTCTCCCTCGGCTTCATTTTGTTGAAGAAATGATGGAAGTCTGAATGATGACTTTGTTGATGTGTTGGGTTGATCAGCAACCGCTTTGAAGTGGCTACTTTCTGCCACTTTTTCAGCATACTTGACATAACTCATCAGTGGAGTGACTACCGAGCTTAGACATCGCTTTTCGTTCATCAATAAATCATTGAAAGGTAAAATGTAAGGACCTTGTGTGTCGTCTGTGGCTCCGTCCCAACATATAAAGTGTGACTTCTGACCTCCTTGGATTCCTAATAGTGACCATCCTTGTCCACCTAAACACCACACATTGCCGTGATTAGAGGCTATCTTACCTGAATGGCCAACATTCAAGAGTGCTCGGTGACCTGGTCGAACAAGAGTGGGCAATGTTATCTGTTTCCTACCCACACCTTCAGCTTGAAATGGAAGAAGTGTATGATTCACCACTACTAATTTAGAACCAATTCGGAATGAAAGTATTATCCCGGGAGGTGAAGATGGAATCGATGATACAGCGACAGCTCTTGTCTCCACACAGTCTAGTTGTGGAAGACTACCACTTGCGGTGAGTAGTTGTGAAAGGTGAAGCACTCCCAAAGACTCGCTTATAGATGGAAGGGCAATTGATATGCACTGAAATCGGCTCGGAATTGATGAACTGTGTGATGACAGTTGACTTTCGTGGCTGCAATCTACTCTTATTGCCATGGAATATGGTCGACGTTGCTGTTGTCTGCCAAGGCCACCCTCAGTTACTCGACCCTCCTCACCCAACAGCACAACAAAGTGCATCCCCATCCAATATATAGGTTGGATACTGTCGGGTGCAAATGGTACATATACTGTCCGTGATTCGGTATTATGTCGTAATGAAATGAAGGTTACATATCCTCCCAATGCATGACTTGTACGACGACGATTGTTATCGTCCTTGCTGTTGTGGACTATCCGTCGCAATCCCTTGCCACAAACAGCAAGGTAGCTGTTATTGGTGTCAGATGTAACACATGATCCCGTTATTATATTACTCAGACGAATGGTTCGTAATGGTAGCGTTGTTGGGTCTATGGAGGCATCAAATGTACCTAAACTTGACCAATCGTTACCTCTAGATGAGGTTTGTTCATTCGGCTCCTTGGCCTCTTGTTGCTGCAATAAAAATTTGTGCCAGATTGACGGGTCATCATCATGCCTTGCCTTCTCTTCTTCCTTCCTTGATCCACTACTTGGAACAAGTTGAGAAAGTTGCATAGTGGCATGAGGATGGCTCAGTGGCATAACACTATCATTAACCTTGGTAAATAAGTTTGATCCCATGAAGAGAGACGCAAAGCTATTTGATAAGTCTTCACTATCATTCTTGCTTGACCTCTTGCTGCTGGATGACTTGTTACCACTTAACAGGACACGCAATGCATGAAAGAAGTGTACAGTACCATTGGATGTTACTAGACAAATGGATAGCGGCTGTGTCAACTTCTTCTTCTTCTTGATTGGAATAGGATAATGTCTAGGAGCAACATCTATTTTTCTTGTCTTCTGGGTACTCTTTGAGGATGTACCTTTCTTAGATGGTAGAGTATCACTGCTTCCACCGAATAGAAAATTTAAGGATCTGTATACCTCCATAGCATCGGCTGCACGCTCTTCAATGGAAGATTCAGGTGATGTATCGTTCTGTTCATCTTTCTTCTTTTCAGCTTGTTCTTCGCTGTCACTACTTTCTTCTGCTTCATCACTTTCGTCGTTATCAAACAAGGGACCACATATATTACCAAGTAGTGTATTTCCACTCTCTTGGGGTTGACTCCTCACATCTTGTTCCTCCTCCTCTTCTTCTACTCTAGCTGACGCTAATGGTTCATCAATCTCATGAGACTTGCGATTCTTCCAAATATTTGTCCGTCCCAATGAAACAAACGATGGACAATCATTCAACTTGTGTTTGTCATTATTTATGTAGGTTGGCCAATATAAGACACGGCGTGTTAATATCCGTGTATGATTCGATGTGCCTTCCTCTTCTTCCTCATCTGAATATTGCCTTGCAGTATTGTTGGTTGTAGTGGAGGTTGAATTAGTCGAGACATCGTCTGAGCTGATAGTCTTGGATTGTTCACCTTTAGTTGAGGTAGGTGAGGATGCATGAGATGATGAATCAGAGGATGAGAGTTTCAAATGTTCTTCTACTACCTTCTTCTTTCCTCCTTTATTCTTGGCAGTAGTAGACGTGGCAGCACCCTCGGTTTTAGATTTTGAGTTAGATGATGGCGGATTCTTTGTTGACAATATCTCCATAACCACAACTTCTCCTGAACTTGTTCCCCTTCTATCATCAGAAGTAGAGCAGCTACCGGTGGAATAGATTGTGGTTGATAGAACAATATTATCATATCCATCCCAATCACTCAATCTTAGATTCCCATGTCGATCATAATAATATCTACCACCGCCAAGCTCATCTCGTGTTGGAGGCAAGAAGGGCATGGTTATTGAATGTGCCGACTTGCTCGTCACAGCTTTAGACATGTCGGTTGATGATGCTGAAAAGGCCCT